>BNJT01000167.1_pt1 | contig 129886 bp, 154 predicted proteins | sample 8540491 | NCBI WGS metagenome assembly BNJT01 (sample SAMD00202455, study PRJDB9452) | human saliva metagenome | host: Homo sapiens | reverse complement strand
TATTACGTATTGTTTGGGACTCCGATGGACGAGCGGCCCGCCGTACCTTCCTGGCAGCCTCTTCGCCGCCACGACGTCATCATCGGTCGACGCCACTTCACCGACGACGCCGTCGACATCACGGGCCTGGCCGGCCTGGGACGCTGAGCGTGGCCGAGCGACCGCGCCGCACGCGCCTGGCGATCCACGCGATGCAGAGCCTGTACGAGGCCAACCGCCGCGCGCTACGTGGCCGTGTTCCAGAACCGGCTGCGCCCGGCTGGGCGGAGCTCGACCACCCGTGCGCAAAGCAGTCGGCATCGGACGTGAGCGCGCGGCGCGACCAGTCACTGCCTGCAGCCCGCAGAAGGGCCACCCAACCTGTACAACGAGATGGCGGGTGGACTACGCCGCTCACCAGGGCCTGCTGCGGCGAGCAACGAGCACGCGGTGGTTTCTCGCCGGGTTCGGGCACCGCTACCCGACGCTGGAGGTGTACCGACGTCGGCCGTCCCCGTGAGCCGTGGCATGCGAGCCGAGAGGAGATCGACGCCGTCGCCGACCTTGGTGCACGCTGCATCGCGGCCACGGGCACGGGACGTGCCCAGCAACGAGGAGTGGCAATCTCACAAGCCGCCTCGACGTGGACCAGCCCATGCTCTGGCACATCACGCTCAAGTGGCGGTGTCGACCCTGGCGGGTTTTTGAGGGCGGCATCGAAGATCCACCTCAACACTATCGACCCGTGGACGCTGCGCGACCGCGCGTGGTGGCAGCGTCTGGAGGACCTGCGGGCGGACCGGCTCATCGCGCCGATGGCCGTGGGCGAGGAGTGCCCGATGACACCCAACCGGCTCCTCCCTGGGTACGCGGTCCCCACCACCCGGCCGTAACCGGGAGGCGACGCCGGACCACAGCGGCCTCGGCAGCCCAGGGCGCTGCGCCTCCGGCCCCACCCAGCCCGGAGCGGCCCTCCAGGGCGCGGGAAACCAGCGGGCCAGCGCCGGCCAGAAGGAGATCGACGGCGCCTCCTCGCCGGGTAGTGCTGACGTCCGCCGCGGTACCTGTAGGACCGGACGGTGGTAACAGGCGGATGTCGCTGCCGGTGGCTTCGTCACCCGCATTGCGGTACCGGCCGATCGCGACGACGGCGGACAGGGCCGGCCCGTCGAGCATCGTCAGGCCGTCCTCGCGGGAGGCCTCCATCCGCGTGGCCCGCCAGGAGGGTGTCGATGACGTCGAAGCCCACGAGGACGCCGCCGCTGCCGCCGCCGCGGCCTTCTCCGGGTCCTTGAGTGGGCACACCGCGGCCGATGCTGGATCCACAGCAGCCGATCCGCGCGTCCCAGGCGTCGGCGAGCTGCGGCGGTTGAGCGGGTGGAGGTCCGGGGCGCTCCTCGCGGAGGTCCCACCCAGGCGGTGGAGCAGGCAGTCGCGAGCAGGTCGCCGGAGTCGTCGCCGGACGACCCGCCGGTCGTGGTGTCCACGAGGGCCGGAACAGTGAGGAGGCTCAGTGCCGGGGGTCTTCCTCGCAGACCGGCCAGGGAGCGCGGCGCCGAGCGCCGGGTCGACGCCGGGCTCGCCGTCGGGGCCGGCCGCCTCCCAGGTACCCGTCCGCGCCCCTGCTGCAGGTCCAGGACACGGGGATCGCCTCGGTCAGGCCGAGCAGGCGCCGGGCGATGAGGACGCGGCGGCACCACGGCACGCGACGCCACGAGTCGCAGCGCCTCGCCCACGGGCAGGTCGCCGCTGGGTAACGAATCGGCGTGAGACTGCGATGGCGGCGCCTCCCGGACGGTCGTCGAGGGCGTCGCGATGCCCAAGGCTTATCATTCCGCGCGCCGGCCACCGTCACCCGATTCACACGCGGAATCTTCGCAACTCGCGCCCGCCGCCGACGGGGACATTCCCCACTCAACGGGGGACATCCCGCGCGTGTGCATTCTCTCGGCCGGGGGACATCCTGACGCAGGGCGACAGGATTCCCGTGTCCCCGACGGCGTCGAATGTCCCCGACCGAACAACACGCCTGGCCGGTCGTCGAAATGTCGGTCACGGGCAGCAGCATCACGGGCAGGGAGGACTGCATCACGGCAGGCGGAACCCGCACCACGGGTCAGCGCAGTCGTCCTCCACGGAGGCCACGAACTCCAGTGGCGTCATGCCTGTCCCAGTGCGCGGCTCACCCAGCAGGTCGCGCACGCGGGGCGCAGGCGGCCAGGGCTCCGTCTCGCTCGCCGCGCTCGGCGTGCAGGGCCAGCATGCGACAGGGCTCGCGAGGCCGAGTCGCGGTCCTCGAGTCCATGTAGCCGTCGTAGGCGGACTGCGCAGAGCTGACGGCCCGCCAGCCCCTGGCCGGCGCCACATGCGATCCAGCCATGTCGTCGTGCCAGCTCCTGCCGGATCTCCCAGGCCGCCGAGTAGCCTCGGTGTCGGCTACGCCGGCGAAGGCCCGGCGGGCCTCCTCCACGATCTGGCGGGCGTCGCCGGGAGCGCCCGCCATGAGCAGTGCAGGTCGTCCACCAGCGCCCTGGCCGAGCGGCGCAGCGCCCGCCCCCGGTCCAGGCGGCCCTGGTCGGTGCGGGTGTCCCAGGTCGGCGGCCTGGCGGAACAGCGCGGCGGCGCGCATTGTCCTTCTGGAGGTTGGCGGCGGCCATCGCCGCGTGCGAGAGGTACCCGAAGCGCCCGGCGTCCCTGGTCCCGCAGGATCCGGGCGGCGTTCGCGAGTGCTCGGCGACGCTCTCCTCTCACCCATGGCCATGCCGGTCTGGAAGCCAGGAGCCGGTGCAGGTACAGGGCGATGCCTCGGCCCTGCTGTGCTGGGCCAGGAGTCAGCGCGCGGACTCCAGGACCCCGGCGCTCTCCAGGTAGCGCCTCGGAGGCCTCCAGCGCCGAGCCCAGGGAGCAGCAGGGAGGCCACGGCGTACAGGGTGATGCCGGCGGCCAGCATGAGATATTGGCCTGCTCACGGAACTGGGCGATGGTCTCGTCGAACTGGCCCACCTCCATGGAGGAGATGCGCAGTATGCCGCCGCCGCGGCCAGGACCGGAGACCTTCTCTCATGGCGGCGCATGACCTCCTCGGCCAGGAGGCAGCCGTTGTAGATCGCCACCGCACTCGGCCAGGACCTCTGCCCGCGCTACGTCGAGGATGTCGTCCATCCGCTCGGCGTGGCGGTCCTCGGGGACGGCGTCGGCGGCGCGGGCGACGACCTGGCCCGTCCGAGCGCCTCGTCCTGGCGTGCAGGTCGGTGAGGACCGAGCGTCCACGAGCAGGGGCGCGTCAGCGGCCAGTGACGAGGTGCGCCGGTGCTCGGGCCCGAGCAGCCTCGGTGGACACCAGATCCTCGGACCTGGGCCTCGATCTGCCCGATGAGGGAGGTGGCCCGCTGCAGGCGCTGGTCGCGCACGGCGCGCCCGGGAGCGCCTCGGCGATGGAGTCGGCGGTGATCTCAGCTGTCGAGGCTGGAGCAGGTCCACGTAGTAGGCGCCCAGCGGCCCGAAGGCCGCCTCGATGAGAGGGCGGATCCGGCAGGCGCCGGCGATGGGCCTCGTCCATCTCGGTGCGTGCAGGTCATAGCGGCGGCGCGCAGCAGTCCCGTGTGGTACTCCAGGCCCGGATCCTCACCGATCGGCAGCAGGTCGCGCGTGGCCACCTGGTCGACGACGTACCAGTAGTCCATCGTCGAGGAGCCGATGGTGCGGCGGTGGTCGACGTAGCGGCGCACCGCTGCTCGCCATTGCGCACCGGCCGGGACGCACGAGGTCCACCAGAAGGGGCTCGTCGCCGCCCTGGTGGCTGGTGGCGGTGCGTCTGGCGCGCGCGCGGCGGCCGGCTCCTGGCTCGACGACGTCGTGCGCGCGCGCGCTACCTGGACCAGGCTGCTGTCGTCGGCCACGAGGCCCAGGAGGGAGGCGACGTCGGGCTCGGCACCGTCCTCGCTCACGGTCAGGCCTCGTCTGGGCCGGCTCGGCAGCCCTCGGAGGGCTCCTGCGGAGGTCGACTCCACACCCAGCCCGTGGACCGCGCCAGGGCGGCATCGAAGGCGGCCCGCCAGAGCGCTCCAGGTGGTCGGAGATGGTGGAGCTGCCGTTGCCAGCGTATCGAACCGCGGGCCAGGCTATGCCGGGCCCAGCCGGTCATCTCGGCATAGACGCGCGAAATGGTGGTGGAGGCCCAGCCCCGGCAGCGGTACCACAGGTCGGCGGCCGACCTCGACGCCGAGCGCCTCTCGCCGCGGCCGGCCCGCCTCGGCCTCGCGCAGCACCAGGCTCATGCCGCGCAGGGCCGACAGCAGCACGTAGGCGGACTCCTGGCCTGAGCCAGCCCAGGGCAGGTGACGGCGGTGAATCCCAGGCGGTCCACCCGCCCCACGAGGGCCAGGTACTCCAGGTGGGTAGGACAGAGATGAGGGCCCAGGGACTGCGGCGGATCCCCGGTAGAGCGCAGGTGCGCCCCCAGGCCGTCAGCCGACCGAGGCCAGCAGGGGCAGCAGCGAGGGACCGTGCGGGTCTGCTGCACGTCAGCCGACGGCGCCGGTCAGCACAGGCACGGCCGTGGCCACGGCCAGCCTCCCAGGCCTCCCGGTGCGGTAGGCGAAGGCGACCCGACGGCACGGGATCGCAGCCCTCGCAGTCGGCGTCTCGTCGCGGTGGGTGGCCCGCGTGGCGGCCGCTCCCTCGGCGGCCTCCTCCTCGAGCTGCGGCCGGCGCGACCGAGGCGCGCCTGCCGTGGACGACGTGCATGGAGGCGCCCTCGGCGCGGTAGAACTCCTCGAGACTGGCCTCGAGCCTGACGCACCTTATCCTTGAGACCCTGGGGTTGGCACCCGCCACGGCCACGGCCCACTTGAAGTGCCAGCGCAGGGTGCGCACCCGAGCGTCGTCGAAGGCCTCGGGTGCGGCTGCCAGGCGGCCGAGGTTCCGACGCGAAGCCAGCGCCTTCCATGCCCTCGTTGCCCCGCTGGCAGGCCAGTCAGGAGCCAGCCGGGCGGCGATCCGCAGATCCGCATCACCCAGCGCGTCCGCCCGCCTGACGGCCTCCGCGATGAGGGGCCGAGGTCTGCCGTGACCGAGCGGCATCGGCGCAGGCCAGGACGCTCGAGGACGTCTCGCGCGTGTGGTCATGGAGACTGTCCTCCCGCGGAGCCTGACGTTGCACCGTCAAGGAGGCGAAGGCTCCCACCGTGCGCTGCAAGAACGCACACGGACGCGGTCCGGCGCACAGGGACGCCGGAGCGTGTCGTCCCGCACCGCTCACCGGTGAACGGTGGCATGGGCATATCGCGCTCCTTTCGTCCAGAGGGCGGTCGTCCGACGTCCAGTGTTACCGAACAGTTAGAGAATCCGCTACCGCTGGTGCGCGCGAGCGGCAACTCGGTCGCGGGCATGTCGGAGCCGGGCGCTGGGCCGCGTCGGCTCCAGGGCCGGCATCGGATGGCGACCCCATCGCACCAGTGTTCCCCACCGGATGTCGCAGCGCCGGGAAGGTCCGCGAGACCCGCGTGCGCCAGGACACGAGCAGAGGCTTGAGGTGTTGGTTGTCTCGCAACCCCCGGTTCCGCCCTCAGCATCACCTCGCACCGCCCGGCCTCGTCGACGACGGCCGCCATCTCCACCGTCGCATCCGCGCGCGTCGGCGGGCACGCTCCTCCGTCATCGCCCCCGCTGGAGTCTGCGCGCTCATGCGTGTGTGGGCCCCTTCCTGCCACCGCCGCGGCAGAGCCGGCGGCCCCGCGGACCGGACGGCTGGGTGCCCGCAGGGCGATCACGGTCGCCCCGTCGCTCACCGCCGTCGACATCCCGGCCGCGATCTCGGACTCGACGGCGGACCACATGTGTCGGCGTCGGCCTCCTCGTCCGCAAGAAGACTGAGGACCTCGCGTAGGGCCTCGTCGACGCTGTCGACGATGAAGTCCAGGGAGCCGGCCACGAGCGTCGTCGAGCCCGGCACCGCTGCCAGTGAGGACCCGGCGCACAGGCCCAGGCCGACGTCGTCGACCCGCGTGTAGAGGGCAGGGATGAGCCGGCCGCTGGAGACCCTGGGCTAACAGAACCGCGCACCCGTGAGAGCCTCTGCGGTGCCCCGAGGACGCGGCGAAATTGGTGGTGGGCGCGCACGGCGAGGATCCGGCGGTCGACCACCATGAGCATCGGGAGTCGAATCCGGCCACCGAGAAGCGCACGACCCCCTCGGACAGGTCAGATGTCGCAGCGGTGACCGCAGTGTACGGCCAGCCAGGGCGGCGAGCCGCGGGTCACGGTCGGGGCACTGACCCCTCCGGCTGATTCCCACCAGGCCACTCGTCCTCCTCCCAGGTGACGAGCTCGGGGAAGCGCTCCTCCACGGTGGAGAAGAAGGCGCGGGTCATGCCACCCAGGCCCATGTCCATGAAGGCGTCGAGCCTGGGCCTCGCTCATGCCTGCGCCGATGTAGGCCACCATCTGGTGCGCTCAGCAGGAGCCGACTGGGGTCCTGGGCGGGGTGACGCACGATCCGGACCGCAGGTGAGCGGTGCTGCGTCGACGAAGGTGCAGCATCCCATCGAGACGCTCGGCCGCCGGGCGCCCGCGTCACACGCCGGCCACGACGAGGGCGGCCTCCTCAGGAGGTAGACGCCGATGTCGCAGCCCGGGAATCCCATGAAGACGGCGCCGTCCTCCTCGCCGGCGGCGATGCTGCCAAAGAGCCGGGACAGCTGCGACCCTCCAGGGCCGAGCCGGTTGTGCGCTCATGGGATTCTCGCCCTTCCCGGTGCGCGTGATGCGGGTGGTGGTGCGAATGGCGCCACCGGGGTGCGCGCGCGCGACTGGCTGGTCCGACCCCGGGCCGGTGGTGGTGGCGCAGAGCGGGCCTTCAGAACTGATGTCGGAGGCGATGCTCCGCGATCAGCCGACCGCCGGCGCCGACCCGTGCACTGCGCACGCTACCTAGCAGCTTTAGCTGACAGTCGACCCGGGGCGCTGACGGCGTTGGGCCGGTTCCCCGCGGTCGAGCCCGCCGGTCCGGCAGGGGCCTCCGGAGGAGGCGCGCGCTGGGGCCGTCCGGGAGTCGCCCCAGCGCCTGGTCCAGGGAGCGCCCCAGAACCCCGGAGGCCGATTCGGCCAGTCAGGCACCGTGAGTCCATCTCATCGGAGGTCTTTGTAGCCGCGGCGGCCGGCGGCCGGGCCTCGTCGCCTTTGCCGGCGCGCGCAGCAGGGTCGCTGCGCCCCGCATCGGGCGCGCTGGGCCGCGCCCGAGGAGGCGGACCTGCGCTCGTCCTCCGCCCTGGCGTCGGATGACCGGGAGGAGGTTTAGCCAAGTCTGGGACTTTGCGGAAGCCGACCATGGTGGTCCTTTCGGGAATGGTGTCGAACGGCGTCGGGCCGAACGTGAACGAAGAACTGACACATCGATTTCGGACGGCGAAGGAGTCGCGCCGCGGATTCCAAGCCGTCTGCGTACGCCCGAGAGCCAGGCCGGACGACGGCGGGTAGGAACGCTAGCGAAATTGCAGGAGAAATGGTCGGCGGCGTGGGCCTGCTGGCCTCACGCCTCGGTGAAGGTGTTGTCCAGGATGGCGCGGGCCAGGGGCCTGAAATCGGACGCATGATGTCGCGCACCGTCTGGCGGATGAGCCTGACGGCGGTCGTCGAGGCTCCTCCTGGCCCAGTGATCCGCCGAGCGGCCCAGACCGCCCGCCAGCGTTGACGTACCCGCGGCGTGGTACTGGGGAGACCTCGTCGCGCGCGCCTGCGGGCGGGTCTCCAGCGCATTGCGCACATCGCGGCGCAGAGCCTCACGGCCGCGAGCGCACGTCGTAGAAGGGCAGCAGACGGTCTCATCGCGAGGCGGGTGGGCACGGCGTAGTCGACGTAGCAGAAGTAGCCAGGCTCCACCCTCCCGGCGGACCGCCCGACTCGGACTGCCACTCGGCGTAGCAGGTGGTTCCTGGCGACCTCCCTGGCTCCAGGTGGCGCGGCCGCCATGGCCTCGGTGGGGCTGAAGGCCACGCGCGACGTGCAGCGCGGGCAGGTGATGAACACCACGTGCGCAGAGCTCGAAGCGGCACCGGGTCGCCGCACTTGTCGCAGGTGAAGGGAGAACTGGGTCGACGCCAGTCGGCCGCCCGCCCGGTTCCACCCTCGCGGGCCTGCTCGGCGCGGCCGGGGGCGAAGACCTCTCGATGATGTTGCGCAGGCGCACCCGAAGCCGGCCACCGAGCTGGCCGCGTCCCGAGGCGTGCGGAGGTCTGGACGATCCTCCTCGACGGACAGGTCGGCGTCGATGTCCAGTGAAGGGGGCGAAGCGTTTTGGCGACGATCCGCTGCGCCTTGGTGTGCAGGAACATGGTCTGGGCCTCGACCGAGCGGAAGCGCGGAGACGGAGGCCGGGCCGGTGATCTGCATCTCCATCGCGGTGCGCCGACGTTCGACGCCGAACTCCCGGGCGCGAGCCCAACCGGTCCAGGTAGGTGCTCAGGCGCTGGAGTGAGTGCCTGAAGCCGCCGGTAGAAAGCGGGACGTCGGCGGACATGTCAGGCCCCTTGCGGTGGAGGATCGATTATCACGAGGAAGGCGCCGATTGCCGAGGGTGTGACACGCGACCCGAGGCCGGCGACGACGCCGACGCACAGGCGCGCGCAGAGGCGCCGACGGCTGCCAGCACTGTGGATGCCACCAACTGAGACTCTCAACTGCGACCCGTTCAGATCTTTGAGCCTCGCAAGGCTCAGCATCCGGGCAGGACCTCCTGCCATTCCCTCCGACGACGCGGCTTCTCGTCCGCCCACAACGGCGACGCCATGCAGGAGAAAAGTCCTGGTGGGACCCGCGCCGGAGCGCTGAGACATGTCGGTAAGCGATAAGGATCATAGTGTTGGTGCTGGCGCGAAAGCGCTGGTCGCGACGCCGCCCGCAACCTCTCCGTTATCTAAAAGATCGGGTGGACGGTCGGCGGCAGAGAATGCTTGAGCCTTCCCACCCAGGCCGATAGGTTGAGGCCGCCCATCCACGGGTGTCAGTAGACCTTCCACCCGGCTCTTACCGGCCTCCTATAACGTCGTCGCCCTCAGGCACGGCCGCTGCCAGGCCCTCACATCAAGACGGCGCTGATCATCTGGTCAGTCCCGGCCATCGGCCTCATCATCACTGACGTCTGCCTGCGCCAGCACGCTGCCGCATCCGGACCCACGCGAGGTCTACGCCGCGTCCGATACGATGACGCTCGGAGGCATCCCCGCAGCCCCTGGTCATCCGCGTCATGGCGACAGCGTTTCTGCACCGTCCAGCTGGGGCGGAAGTCCTCCAGCGCGAGCACCCGAGCACTACCGCCGTCGCGCGAGACGACCGGAGGCAGCCCCGCGCGTTCGTAGGGTGGGTCGCGTGTTCACCCTTTACCCTCGAACGGGGCACTTAAGGTGCGACCTCGACGATGGGGCCGATGACGGGGCCCGCTTTACAGGCGGGCGGTGCGAGCGGGGTCGAGGCTCAGGGCGACGCGCGCACCAGAAGTGAGGGGGCACTGAGTCAGGGCGGTGGCGCGGGCAGGCTCGGCGCCCATCGGGGCATCAGCCCGGACGCCGTCCGGGCCGCCAACCCCACCAGCCCCGCCACCAGCGAGCCGCCTCAGTCGAGCTCGACTCGGCCTCCCACTGGCCGCGGCGCAGTCGCGAGGCTGTGCACGGTGGCCGGCAACGTCTCCGCGGGCTCCTCCGCGGCCTCAGCCACGCGCAGCGCGCCGGGCGCGAGGGGCGAGGTCGCCGACGACGTCGAATCAGGAACCGCGCCACCTTGCTGCCGCCGGGGTCGGCCCACAGGCGCTGGGGGTGTCCAGACGGTGAGCCGACCGGCGCTCCATGACGTTGACCCGGTCGGCCACAGTCATGGCCTCGTCCTGGTCGTAGACGTAGAGCGCCGTGGTGCCGCCCCGGCGCAGGATGGCGCGCGCACGTTCAGGCTGAACTGCTCGCGCAGGGCCCGGTCCAGGGCAGACAGGCTCCGTCGAGCAGCAGGAGCCTCGGTGCCGGCGCCAGCGCCCGGGCCAGGGCCACCTGCTGGGCCTGCCCGCCGGACAGGGTCGTCACGCGTCGCCGCTCGAAGCCGGGCAGGCCGACGAGGTCAGACATCCGCGCACCCGCTCGACCCGGCTGGGCGCGCGGCAGGTCGCGAGCCCGTAGGCGATGCTGCTGCCGACGTCGCGGTGCCTCGGAAGAGCCTGGCGTCCGGAACATGAGGCCGAAGCCGCGCTTGTGGACGGCACACGCACCATGCTCCGTCCGTCCCAGGCGACCCGCCGTCGGCCACGTCCTCCAGGCCGGCCACCGCCCGCAGCAGGGAGGACCTGCCGCGAGCTCGAGGTTCCCCAGGAGGGCGACGACCTCACCGGCGGTCCACCCAGGTCGACGCCGTCGACGGCGCGCAGGTCCCTCAGGTCACGGCGAGCCCGCGCACGGACAGGCCCGCAGCACTGGCGTCACTGGTGTTCGCGCCCGCGGCCGCTCACCTCTGTCCGTCCTGGGCCCGCGACCGGCCGTCTCGTTGTTCTCGTCCGCCGCGCCGGCCGGCGTCCGTGGAGGTTCCGCGCTCCGGGATCGGCTGATGCGCCGACGCCCTGCCCGGCCTCGACGTCGCACCACGAGTCCGCCCCGCCTGACCGAGCCGGGTTCGAGCCACTGCAGCCGAGCATGACGGCAGGCGCTGCCCACCGCCAGGACCACGCCCCGGCCAGCGCCATCCCCGGTTCTGGGATCCGCTGCCGATGAGCCGGTAGACGACCACCGGCAGGGTCGGCCCTGGGGCGGGCCAGGAACGATGTCGCCTCCGAACTCCCCAGCGACGTCGCCAGCGCGAAGCCGGCCGCCAGCCCACCGGCGCGCAGCGCCTGGGGACCGTCCACGGTCAGCGACCCGGCCGGGCCCGCCCCCAGGGCGGCCGCCGCCTGCAGCTGATGCGGGTCGATGGCGCGCAGCGCCGGCAGCAGGGTACGCACCACGAGCGGCACGGCCACAACGGCCTGCGCCAGCGGCAGGATCCACCAGAGCGGGTCAGGCCAGCGGGCGGGCGCCAGGGTGATGAGGAAACCGAAGCCGACCGCCGGCGGAGACGCCCAGCGGCAGTATGAAGGCGGCGTCGAGCCTGGTGATGACCCGGGCGAGCGCCCGACTGCGGGGGCGGCGCGAGACGACCAGGCACACGGCCACCCCCAGGTCAGCGATGGCCGCGGCCGTTGACGGCCACGCCTCACCGAGTTCGCGGCAGCCTCCCCACACGGTCACGAGCAGGGCGCTGCGCCCGCCGGTCGAGCCCAGGTCGGTGTAGTTGTCCAGCGTCCAGGCGCTGTCGCGCCGCAGGGAGCGCACCACCAGCACTCGCCATCGGCGCCACCAGAGACCCGACGACCGTGGCGGCGGTGACCGCGAGGCAGGGGCGTCGGCGGCGCGCAGCCGCCCGGCGGGCACCGGCGCGCAGCCGCAGGCGCGTCTGGTGGCGGCGCGCGCGCCCGCTCGGCCACCCACAGGGCCAGGGCGATGACGCCGAGCCTGGACGACGGACAGGACGGGCGGCCCCGCAGGTCGGGAGGTACTGGGTGGTCAGCCGGTAGATCTCGGTCTCGATGGTGCTGATCCCCACCCCTGCCGGAGAGCACGAGCACCACCCCGTAGGCGGTGGCGCAGAAACAGGAAGGCCAGGAGGCGGCTGAGCGCGATGGCGGGGGCCAGCGCGGGCAGGGTGACGGGTGGCGAAGGCCTGCACCGGCGAGGCCCCCAGCGCCCGGCGGCTCCACGGCGCGCGGGTCGAGCCGCGACCACATGGTGCCCACGGTGCGCACCCACGAGCCCGTAGTTGAAGAAGGCCGCGCGGCCACGACCGCGGTCAGCGTCCCGTCCAGGCTCAGGGCTCCAGGGTGCCCGCCGCGGGTGACCAGGGCGTGGAAGGCGACGCCGACGACGACGCTGGGCAGCACGAAGGGCACGGTCACCACCCCGCGCAGACAGGTCGCGGGCCGGGGAAGTCTGCGCCGGTAGAGGACGAGGGCCCCGGGGATGCCGAGGGCTCAGCGCACACGGCGGTGCTGAGTACCGCCCGTGAGGGTCTGCGTGAGGATCCGCCAGGTGGTTCGCGGGCCAGGACCCCACCGAAACCGCTCAGGTCCAGGGCGCCGTCCGGCAGAGGCCGCGGCCCATGAGGCGTGGCCACGGGCCAGGCGAAGAAGACCGCCAGGAAGGCCAACGGGCCGGCGACGGCCAGGGCCCAGCCGGCACGCTCGCCCCAGCCGGGCCGGGGGCCACCGGCGCGTCGAGCGGCGCCTCGGCCGGACCGGCAGTCCGGCTGCCCCTCGATGCCGGTGCCGGCACCGGGGAGGTTCCGGCGTCGGCTGGCGCGGCGACGCTCGGCCCTGAGTCCTCGCGCGGCGCGGTCACTTGCCGACGGCCTCGGTCCAGGAGCCCAGCCACCTCACGGTGGGCGGTGATCTCCTTGGGGTCGACCTCACCGGCGACTTCGACAGCGGCCTGAACTCGGAGAGGGCCTCGGGCAGAGTGGCGTCGGGCAGGACCGGCACATGTACATATCTGGCCGGGGATGTCCTCCTGACGGCCTTGAGAGCATCCACTCCACGAAGGCCTTGCTGCCCTCGGGGGTTGGCGGCGCCCTGAGGACGCTGGCGTACTGACCTGCTGGAAGGCGGTCTCCAGCAGCGCGGAGGTGGTGCTGGAGGCGCTGTCCTTGGAGACCGTGAAGGAGGGCGAGGAGGCGTAGGACACGACGATGGGGTAGGTGCCCTGCCGCCGGGAGTAGTCCCGGTAGGCGGCGGTCCAGTCCTCGGCGATCCGGGCGCCGCTGGCACGAGCCTGCTTCCCAGTAGTCGGCGCAAGAGCCGGCGCCGAAGTGGGCTGATGGTGGCCAGCAGCCAGGCCATGCCGGGAGAGGAGTTCAGGTTGATGGCCACGAGGAGGCCCTGTACTGGGCTTACATCCTCGAAGGTGGCCGGGGGCTCGAGGCCCTCGCCGGTGAAGTAGCCGGTGTCAATGTCTGAGGCAGACGTCGCCGACGTCGATGGGCGCCAGGGCCGGGGTGTCGGCGACGACGCTGTGGCCTCGGCCCCCTGGGCAGGGGTGACGGTGGCAGGAGGTGTCGATGACGCCCTGGTCGAGGGCGCGGGTGGCGTAGGTGTTGTCGATGCCGAAGACGGCGTCGCCCAGGGCGCGTCCTGGTCAGGACGAGCCCATGTTGACCAGCGCGCCGGCGTCCCCGGAGGTGGCGACCTTGAGGTGTAGCCGGTCTCGGAGGTGAAGGCCTTCATGAGGTTGTCCGAGACGTGGAAGGAGTCGTGGGTGACGACGGTGACGGTCTTGGAGTCGGTCTTCTTACCCTTGCCGCAGGCGGCCAGGCTCAGGCCGACGGCGCCGGCGGCGGTTCCGGCGAGCAGGCGCGGCGGCTGAGGGACGGATGGGGCCGGCCGGGACGGCGGGTGGACTGGATGCTCATGTGTGCCTCCTGGATGGTTCTCCGGAGGGCCCGGCGACCACCTGCGGCGCGCCGGGGAGATGATCTCGACTTCCTTCGCCGGTACTAACCGGAGCAGGTTCGAGGGTCTGCGGGCTTCCGCACTCCTCAGCGCTCGGCGGCGGCCCATCAGCCAGTGCGGCCGGGCCGGCGACGGGGCGCTCCCCTGTCGTTGCAGGTCAACTGCAGTTCGAGGCCACCCGCCGACACCAACTCCGGCAACCCGGACCACGAAACCCATCACCCCTGCCGCGTTACTCTCCCCGCGTTCGTAGGTAGGTCGCCCGTTCGTACCCTCTACCCCTCGAACGCGCGGCCTAAGGTACGACCGCGCGCCGAGCAGCCAGAGCCTCGGCTGCGACACCGAGCGGATCCATGGGATCCCCGTCCAGCAGACGGGGGAGGTTGCCACTCGTTCCGGCCAGGAAGCCGTGCCGGATGACGCTGGCGATCGAGAGCATCAAGGACAGGCGGAAGGCCGACATCCCACCCCCGGCGAGCAGCTGCCGGTAGTCACCCAGGCTCATGTCCCTCACCTCGCAGGCCAGGCGGCCTGCGACGTCGGCGGCGGACACTGCACGGCTTCCCACCAACTCGTAGACCTTCCTCTCGTTCCCGCCCGGGTCGCTGAGGACCGAGGCGGCCGCGCGGGCCAGGTCTCGTCGCGCCACTGCGGCAACGGCTCCATCTCCCAGCGGGGACACGATTCTCAGCGCTTCCCCTGCTTCTCCCACGACAGCGGGGCCGCGAGAATCTCGGCGTGACGCCGTTGCGCAGAATGGTCCATGTCATGCCGCTGGCCATGATGATTCGCTCAGTGACCTCCGGTGCGGCAGCGCCATTGACAGGTGGTCGCCCGCGCCCGTGAGGCTCGTGAGACGAGGTGAGAGACGCCGTCGCGCTCCGCAACCTCAATGGCGGCGCGGTTGAGCGCGATCTGCCGGTCGTCCTCCTGCTGCCCCGGCGGACACCAGCAGCAGGGGTGTCGACGCCGTTGAAGTCCAGGCTGTCCGGAGCGCCGAAGTCGACATGCCGTTGCCCGCCGACGGCGTGCGGCTGCCGCCCACCGCCGGAATGCCGCGAGCGTGCAGCTCCCGCCAGGACGGCTGAGGAGAACCGTCCGCTCGCACCGGTCACCATGATCATGAGTAGGCTCCTTCAGACTCAACCGCGCTGCGGAAGCCGGCTCCCGCAGCCAGCGGGCTTTCTGCACATGAGCCTGAGGCATCGTGCATGCACCCACAAGGAGGCAGTTTCTTGTCACCGACACACAGCGATGTGACCACAGACGACCCCAATCCGGCACCTCTGGAGCGCTGCACCCGGCGCACCGCGAGATCCCGGCATCCGGGCAGTCCATGACCGATTGGGAGACAAGTGGTCCCTGCTGGTCATCGTGGAGCTGACGCGCGGTCCACTGCGCTTCCGGCAGCTGCAGCGCGCCGTCGGCGGGGTTTCCCAACGCATGCTCACCTTGACCGTGCGCCGGCTCGAACGTGACGGACTGGTGCGCCGCACGGTCTACCCCACGGTTCCCGCCCAGGTCGACTACCGCCTCACCGAGATGGGGGCGAGTCTGACACATCTGCTGAAAGCCCCTCGCCGACTGGTCGCTGGCACACCGGGAGGACATCGCCCATGCTCAGGCCGATTACGACCGCACTCACCCGGGCAGACCCGTGCGTTAGATCGTGGCGTGAGCTTCCCGCGCAGGCGGGCTCGCCAGACCTCCTGGGGAGGAACCGGATGCGGCGCCTTCATCCGAAGGGCGGAGGAATGGCTCCCACGGATCATCCCACGACGCTCCCGCTCACCGACCGCCGCCTCCCTAGCCTGATCGCGTGAGCGCAGGGCGGCACCCGCCGGCCCCATACCTATGATGAGCGCCGGGCCCGCTGGCACCCACCACCCCGCGCCGTGCCGGGAAGAGACCACCTCCCCCGCACCCTAAGAAAAATCCACTCCTGCCCTACGAGAGGAGCCCACCCCTATGAGCACCCCCTGGCTCCTCCCCGCTCCGCTGATTGACGTCGCCGCCCTTGCGCTGTGGTGGGGGCTCCTCAGGCTCTCGCGACGCCGCGACAACCGCCGGCTTCGCAACGGACTCCTGTTCCTGCTCCTGGTCGGCGCCACGGCTAGAGCACTGCTCCACCTGGCCTCCCTCATCCCCGCCCTCAAGCTCCCGGTGGGACTGAGCAGTGCCGCCTTCTTCCTGCTCATCGCCCTCATGCCGTTCCTGCTCATGTTCAACGGCGTCGTCCTCATCCGCCGCGAAGGCCGGCGCCTGAGCAACCTGCTGTGCCTGGCGGCCGGCCTGGGACTCATCGCCACGCCGATGGCCGCCTCCGCCCTCGTGGCCACCGGCAACCCCTGGGCCCTGCTGGTCGCCGCCCTCACGTTCTGCGCCTGCGCCTACCTGGGCGTCTTCCTCCTCATCTTCCTGGGCCAGACGGTGGTACAACGGATCTGGGGTGGGCGCCGGGCCATGCCGCACCCCGACGTCGTCGTGGTCCATGGCGCCGGGCTCATCAACGGGAAGGTCGGCCCGCTGCTGGGCTCGCGGATCGCCGGAGGCATCGAGGCCTGGCGCGACGAGGAGGGCCTGCGCCCCGCGTGCCGCTGCTGGTCATGAGCGGCGGGCGGGGGCGCCGACGAGCCGGTCAGCGAGGCGCGCGCCATGGCCGACTACGCGATCGCCCGCGGCGTCCCGCCTGAGCGGATCCTCCTGGAGGACCGTTCGACGACGACTCGCACGAACATCTCCTACACGCGCGACCTGTTGGCCGAGCGCGGCATGGTCGACCCGAAGGTGCTGCTGGTGACGAGGCCCCTTCCACGCGGTGCGCACCGCGATCCTGGCCTCCGACATGGGGGTGCCGTGGGCGGTGGCGCCGGCGCGCACGGCCTGGTTCTACATCGTCAACGCCTGGCTGCGCGAGTACGTCGCCGTGCTGACCTACCGGCGCCGCCCCGCCCTGGCCTGCGCCGCCGTCGCCGGGGTCTTCGCCGTGCTGTACGCGCTAATGGTCCTCGGCGCCCAGACGGAGCTCATCGGCTGAGCAGAGCAGCGTCCCCCGGCATCCCTCAGCCACAGATTTCAGAACAAACGTTCTTGACCGAGCGTTCCAGAATGTTTATTCTGGATTCATGGGACGACGACGAACCTTCATCGAGAACGAGGCCATCGGCTCCGCCACAGCAGTCTTCGCCGAGCGCGGTTTCGCCGGAGCCTCCGTGGACGACCTGGTGCGGGCCACTGGCGTCAACCGTGCCAGCCTTTACGGGGTCTTCGGCTCCAGGACGGACTCTTCCAGCGCTGCCTCACCGAGGCGCTGGTCGCCCTGAGCCCCGAAGCCGCCCGGGGCGATTCCGTCGACGCCGCAGGGGCGGGCCGCGAGGAACTCGATCTGACCTCGTGGCGCTCATGGAGCTCGCCCCCTGGGACCCGGCCGTGCGCGAGGTAGTCGAGACCGCTCTGGACCGGGCGGGCGTCACCGCCGAGGCGCTCGGTCGGCGTCTGCTGGAGCGAGCCGGCGCTACGGCGTCGGACTCAACAGCACCGGTCTCGCCGCCGGCATAGCCTGCACCGACCCCGCCAGCACCAGCCAGAAGCACACCTCCCAGCCGACCTGCCCACAAAAGGAACAGACATCATGAGCCGCAACACCGTCACCATCACCGACACCTCCCTGAGCGTCGAGCCGCACGGGCTGGACAAGATCTGGTCCTTCACCTCCCGTCTGGAGTTCCCGCTCGCGCACGTACGCGGCGCCACCCACGACCCCGGCCTGCGCCACGAGCCCAAGGGCTGGCGCGGGCCCGGACTGCAGACGGGCGGCAAACTCGCCGGAACCTTCCACGCCAACGGAACGGCTCAGTTCTGGAACATCTCCGGCTACGAAAACACGCTGGTCATCACCTTGGAGGACGAGCGCTCACACACCTCTACCTCACGGTCGACGATCCCGCCGGCCTGGCCGCGGAGATCAACGCCGCCATCCGCCCCGCCCGGACGTGAGCCCGCTGCGTCGTCCAGTCAGGCGCCCGCGCCACGAGACCCCTCACCCTCCCGCGCGTTCGCAGGACAGGTCGCCGGTTCGCACCCTCTACCCCTCGAACGCGCGACCTAGGTACGACCACGCAGGCCCGCAGTCGGCGCCACGCGGGCGGACACTGGCTGCGCCGTCGGCCCGGGTGCGGCATGATCGGGACGGAACGGGCCGACTCCGCCGGCCCACCACCAGTACGCAGGCACCCACGACGCCGCCCGACCGGGGCGCAAGGGAGGACTCAATGAGCGCACAGGACCCCGTCGAGATCGACCAGACCACCGACTTCATGTGGAAGGCGACCGCGGCCGTGGCCACGCTCGCCTCCGGGTTCGTGGCCGGGAAGGTCGTGGCGCTCGGCTGGCGGGCGATCTCCGGCCGGCCCGCCCCGCGTGAGGAGGACCAGCTCCTCAACTACAAGCTGGCCGAGATCGTCACCTTCGCCATCATCTCCGGAGCCACTGTCACCCTGGTGCGTGAGCTCGGGCTGCGCCAGGCCGCCAAGTGGTACAGCGCCCGCCGCCCCGACTCCCCACGCGCTGCGCGCCATCAGCAGGCTGAGGACTCCGTCAAGGTGTGCCGGCCCCATCGCGGGGTCGGCACTACTCTTCGGACCGCTCGTGACCGGCTGCGGAGCCGCCGGCCTCACCCACCCGATCACGGCTCTCCGCCGACTCCCGGGTAGGCTGACGGAGAGCGCCAACGGTGTGCCGCGCAGGCGACCCTCCGGGGCGCCACCGGCCCACCTCCCAGCGCTTCCGCCTTTGCCTTCGGAGACCTGAGGAAACCCGCCCCGATGAGTGCCGTGCAGATCGCCTGTGTCGTCATCGTCGTCATCGCCACGACGATCGGTATCGCAGTTTTCGCACGCGCCTGTTGCACTATTGGCGCCCGCATGGCCGTGGGCCGCGCGACCGCGCCGGAGCGTCTGCGCCCGGTCGGCCGGCGCCTGGCGCTCACGCTGGGCGCGCTCGTGGGCCACACCGCCTTCAAGGGCCGCCCCTTCATCAAGGCCGCCCACTGGCTGGTCATGGTCTCCTTCCCACTGCTGTTCCTCACGCTCGTGGCCGGCTACGGGCAGGGTGCTGGGCGGGCCCCGACTTCGCGCTGCCGCTCATCGGGCACGCCGCCTGGTGGGCCTGGATCGTCGAGCTCATCGCCTGGCTGTCCACCTTCGGGATCGTGGGGCTGACGATCCTGCGCTGGCGCCTGACCCGGGCCGGTCGGGCCGCCCCGCCCTACGCCCCGGACTCCGACGGCGGTAAGCGCCCACGTACCTCCCGCTTCGCCGGCTCGACGTCGGCCCAGGCGAAGTTCGTCGAGGCCACCATCATCGGTGTGGTCGCCTGCGTGCTGGCGCTGCGGATGCTGGAGCACGCCCTCCTGGCCGCCTCCACCGACCCGGCCGAGCAGGCCCTGGCCTCCTGGATGCACTTCCCGCTGACGGCCTGGACCGGCCCGCTGCTCGCCCCCTTTGAGCACCAGCGCCCTGGGCAACGCGATCCTCGTCGTCGCCACCATCAAGGTGGTGCTGTCGATGACCTGGTTCGTCGTCGTGGGCCTGCAGCCCTCGATGGGCGTGGCCTGGCACCGGTTCCTGGCGATCCTCAACGTCTACGCGCGCCGCGAGGTGGACGGCACCAAGGCCCTGGGCCCGCTTCAGCCGCTCATGGTCGGCGACGAGCCGCTGACCGAGGCCAGCATGGACGCACTGGAGGAGGCCATGGAGGCCGCGGACTCCGGCGAGGGCCCCGAGGTGCGTCTGGGCGTGGGCCGCATCGAGGACTTCACCTGGAAGGGCCTGCTGGACTTCTCCACCTGCACCGAGTGCGGCCGCTGCCAGGACCTGTGCCCGGCGTGGAACACCGGCAAGCCCCTGTCCCCCAAGCTGTTCGTCATGGCGCTGCGCGACCACCACGCCGCGGCCGCCCCCTACCTGCGGGCCGCGAGCGCCCTGGGGGTCGAGCCCGACGACGTCACCGAGGAGATGGTGGCCTCCCGCCCCACCTCCGGCGGACTGGCCGGCAAGGCGCTGGGCATGCACGACGGCCTGGCGCGCGAGACGAACCTGGGCCTGGAGCCGGGCACCGCCCACACCGGCGACGTGCTCGGCGCGCTGCTGGCGGCCAAGGCGGCCCCCACCGAGACGGGCGTGGCCACGCGACCGGCCCCCCTGGCCGGCGAGGTCATCCCCGCCGACGTCCTGTGGGCCTGCACCACCTGCGGGGCCTGCGTGGACCAGTGCCCGGTGGACATCGAGCACGTCGACCACGTCGTCGACGTGCGCCGCCAGCAGGGTGCTCATGGAGTCGGCCTTCCCAAGGAGCTCGGCGGCATGTTCCGCAAGATGGAGTCAAGGGGAACCCGTGGGGCCTGCCGGCGCGCAAGCGCATGGACTGGGCCAAGAACCTGGACTTCGAGGTGCCGGTCATCGGCGACGACGTCGAGAGCGCCGCGGACATCGACTACCTGTTCTGGGTCGGCTGCGCCGGCGCCTACGAGGACCGGGCCAAGAAGACGACGCGGGCCGTGGCCGAGCTGCTGCACACCGCGGGGGTGAGCTTCGCGGTCCTGGGCGACGCCGAGACCTGCACCGGCGACCCGGCCCGGCGCGCCGGCAACGAGATCCTCTACCAGATGCTCGCCGCGCAGAACGTGGAGACGTTGAACGAGGCCGGGGCGCAGAGGATCGTGGTGACCTGCGCGCACTGCTTCAACACGATCTCGCGGGAGTACCCGCAGATCGGGGGCCGCTACGAGGTCCTCCACTACACCCAGCTGCTCAACCGGCTCGTGCGCGAGGGCCGGTTGCGGCCCCCTGCCGCCACAGGCCGCGGGACGGTTCGACGGCGCCCGACAACCCATCCGTCTCCGCATCCCCGGCCACGTCGACGCCCGCCTCGGAGGCGGCCGAAGACTCACCGGCCGCCGACACTCCTGCGGAGAGCACAGAGAGCGCAGCGCCTCAGAGCGAGACCCCGACGGCGTCGTCGGACCAGGAGGCGCCCGGCAAGGGCGGCGGGCGAGCCGGTGATCCCAACGATCACCTACCACGATGCCTGCTACCTGGGCCGCCACAACCAGGTCTACTCCCGCCGCGCGAGCTGCTGGAGGCGACCGGCGCGACCACGGTGGAGATGCCACGCAGCCACGAGCGGGGCTTCTGCTGCGGGGGCGGCGGGGCGCGCCTTCATGGAGGAGACGATCGGGACGCGCATCGCCGTGGAACGATCACGCGAGGCCATCGGCACCGGCGCGCAGGTCATCGCCACCGCATGCCCCTTCTGCACCACGATGCTCTCCGACGGCGTCGCCTCTGAGGGGCGGACGTGCGGGTCACCGATGTCGCCACCCTCATGCTGGAGGCCGTGCGCCGCGGCGGGGAGTAAACGGAAGCGGGCATGGCCCGTCGGCCCGGCCGGGGACACTTCCCTCCACCGGGGACATCCTGCGCGTGCAGGGACAGGAATCCGGTCCCCGCACGCGCGAACTGCACCCGGCCGCACGAAACATCCCCGACGGCGTCGACTGCCCCCGACCGGGTGGAACGGCACCCGCCCATACGAAACGGCACCCGCCCGCGTCGAATGCCCCCGGCCGTGACGCAATGCCTTCAGCACCCCCGCTCTGCACCCTGCCACCCCACACAGACGGCACAGTCCGGCCGTATCGCTTGCACCTCCACAAAAAAATAGATATCATTTTGCTACCCCAAGGAGGTTCTTATGCCCACGCCCTCGTCTCACGCCACCGACTCCCCCACGCCCTGTTGACGCGCCCGACCAGCCCGTCAACGCCCCCGAGCACGCCTCCAGCCGCGTCGACATCACCGAGAAGCCGGCCCCTGGCCGCGGGATCCGGCCCCGCCTTCCTCGCCCTGCTCCTCATCCTGGCGCTCACCGCCGGATCGATCACCCTCCTCATCGTCGGCGGCGTCGCCGCCGACGCGGGCGAAACCGGGAGCCGTGCTACGCATCGCCGCCGGGAGCGTCGGGCTCCCTCATCGCCCTTCCGCTGTTCAGCAGCTTCACCGTCGTGGTGCCCGGGGAGACCAGCGTCCGTCAGTTCCTCGGCCGCTACATTGGCACCGTGCGTCACACGGGCCTCGTGCTCGTCCCGCCGCTGACCGCCGGCAGGAAGGTCTCCATCAAGGTCCACAACTTCGAGACTCATGAGCTCAAGGTCAACGACCTGGACGGCAATCCCGTCAACATCGCCGCCATTGTCGTGTGGCAGGTGGCCGACACCGCCCGCGCCGTCTTCGCCGTCGAGGCCTACGAGGAGTTCATCAAGGCGCAGGCCGAGTCCGCGCTGCGCCACGTGGCCACCACCCACCCCTACGACGAGCCCGGGCCCGGGCGAGACCTCGCTGCGCGGCGGCACGGATCTCGTCTCCGCCGAGCTGGCGGCCGAGGTCGCGGCCCGGGTGGCACTGGCGGGCCTGGAGATCGTCGAGGTGCGCATCTCCTCACTGGCCTACGCCCCCGAGATCGCCCAGGCGATGCTTCAGCGCCAGCAGGCCGGCGCCGTCATCGCAGCCCGCGAGCAGATCGTCGAGGGCGCCGTGTCCATGGTCGACCAGGCCCTCAAGCGCCTCGAGGCCGACGACATCGTCACCATGGATGACGAGACGCCGCGCCCAGATGGTCTCCAACCTCCTGGTGGTGCTCTGCTCCGACCAGCGCACCCAGCCCGTCGTCAACACCGGCTCCCTCTACGCCTGAGCCGTGGCCGGCAGAGAGCGCAAGCAGGTCCTGCTCCGGCTGGATCCCGCCGTCCACGCGGCCATCGCCAAGTGGGCGGCGGACAACCTGCGTTCGGTCAACGCCCAGATCGAGGTCCCTGCTGCGCCGCGCGCTCGACGACGCCGGACGCGGCGTCAAGGCCGCCCCCCATGCGTGGGCGGGGCCGACCGCGCAAGGACGGCGGGGAGGATGGCAGCAAGAACCGCACCGCCGAGCCGACCGACAACCTCGGCCCCGCCGCGAGCAGCGAGTAGACGAGGCGGCCACCGCAGCCGGGACTCGACGGTCCGACCCGGTCTACCCCACAGTCTGGGCGAGCCGGGCCAGTCGTATACGACCGGAACTGCGCACAGCGGACGTGGGATGTCCAAATCTGCGGCAAAGAAGCCCGCGCCCCAAGCGGGCCGCCGACAGAACCGCGGAATCATGCGGTTCTATATCGGCACGCAGAGGCCGAGAACAGCCTTTGTCACCGATTTGGACACGAAGGCGGCCCACAGCGCCTGAGGCGGCGACAAAAGACGTCCACCTGCCAGGGCTCAAGGCGCCCGGTCCGACGTCCGACAGGCGGGGCAGGACAATTCCACCATCGGGCTGACAGGGGCCCCCACCGCCCAGGGGAGACTACGAGGTGAGCGGTCCCACCGCCGATCCCCGCACCACGGGGCCGCACGCGACACGACCGGCAGGACCGGCGGCGTCCCACCACGGCGCCTCCACTCGGGAGGACACCACCATGACCTTCACCTACACGCTCACCTGCACACTCGACACCACCGCGGCCCTCCCACCCGTGGCCGGCAGCGAGGAGCAGCGCGCCTACTGGGTCACCCCCACCATCCTTGGCGTGGCCGCTGTCGCTGCTGCCCAGGGGGATGGACCGCGAGGTCGTCGTCACCGACGCCGGTGACCCCTTCCCGGACTCCGGCCTCGCCCCTGCGTCTCATCACGGCGCCCGACGGCGGCGCCGCGGCCATCCACGGCCGGATCCTGGGCGCGGACGGCATGCCCGCCCCGACGGTCACGCCCCTGCGTATCGTCGGGAACCTGCCAGCGACGTCCTGGCCGCGCACCCCCACCTGGAGGGCTATATCGCCCTGAGTGCGACCGACGCCGCCGGCACGCCCCTGCTCGACGACGACGCCGTCACCTCCGCCCTGACCGGCCAGGTCGCGATCGCCCAGTACGTCGGGGTCCCGGACCCCTCCGAGACCGCCGACGTCAGCGGCGCCCACCTCGACGCCTTCACCGGGGTGCAGACCGCCATCCTCCTGGATCACCTCTACGCCGAGACCGCCACCCGCGCCGAGCTGGGCGTCACCTTCACGGACGGCTGCCCTCCTTCGCCCTGTGGGCACCCACCGCTCAGGCCGTGACCCTCCTGACCTGGGAGACCGGCGACCCATTGGGCTCGGTGCCCGAGGTTCCCGGCCCGCCGAGACGCACTCCGGCGGTCCGCTCGGGTGACGGCCGCTGGGTCGTCGCCAACCGTCCTGACTCCCCGGCCGACGCCGCCGCGAGCACCCCCGGCCGCGAGGCCGGGACGAGCCGCCCGGTGCCCCCATCGCCGCCGGCTGCCAGTACCTGTGGGAGGTGCGGGTCTACGTGCCCTCCACTCGGCGCGTGGAGACCAACATCGTCACCGACCCCTACTCGACGGCGCTGACGACGGACTCGACCCGCTCGGTCGCCGTCGACCTGGCCGACCCGCATCTGGCCCCCGAGCGGTGGGCCGCCACCCGGGCGCCGGCGGTCCGCAACGACTCGGCCCGCAGCATCTACGAGCTCCACCTGCGGGACTTCTCCGCCGCCGACGAGCACCGTCCCGCCCGAGCTGCGCGGCACCTACCGGGCCTTCACGGTGGCCGACTCCGCGGGCGTGCGCCACCTGGCCGAGCTGGCCCGGGCCGGCATGAACACGATCCACCTGCTGCCCACCTTCGACATCGCCACCATCCCCGAGCACCGCGGCTCACAGCGCTCCCCGAACATCCCCGCCGGCGCTCACCCGGCCTCGACCGACCAGCAGGCGGCCATCGCGGAGGTGGCCGACGACGACGCCTACAACTGGGGCTACGACCCGCTCCACTGGGGCGCACCGGAGGGCTCCTACGCGACCGAGGGACCACCAGGACGGCGGGGCGCGCGTCGTCGAGTTCCGCGAGATGGTGGGGGCCCTGCACGGCCTGGGCCTCCAGGTGGTCCTCGACCAGGTCTACAACCACACGGCGGCCTGCGGGCAGGACCCGCGCAGCGTCCTGGATCGGGTGGTGCCGGGCTACTACCACCGGCTCGACGCCGTCGGGCGGGTGACGAGCTCGACCTGCTGCGCCAACACGGCCACGGAGAACGCCCTGTGCGCGCGCCTCATGGTCGACTCGGTGGTGCGCTGGGCGCGCTGGTACCGGGTCGACGGCTTCCGCTTCGACCTCATGGGCCACCACCCGCGCGCCGTCATGGAGCGTGTGCGGGCGGCCCTGGACGAGCTGACGCTGGAGGCAGACGGCGTCGACGGCCGCTCCATCTACCTGTACGGGGAGGGCTGGAACTTCGGGGAGGTCGCGGGCAACGCCCTGTTCGTGCAGGCCACCCAGGGTCAGCTCGACGGCACCGGGATCGGCGCCTTCAACGACCGTCTGCGCGACGCGGTCCACGGCGGGGGCGCCTTCGACTCCGACCACCGCGTCTTCCAGGGCTTCGGCACCGGTCTGCTCACTCAGCCCAGCGGCCTGGACCACCGCGGCTGGAACGAGCAGTCGGCGGACCTGGCGCACCGCACGGACCTGGTGCGCTTAGGGCTGGCGGGCAATCTCAAGGACTACGTCATGACGATCTCGGACGGGTCGGTGCGCCGCGGGATCGACCTCATCCACAACGGGGCGCCGGCGGCCTTCGCCTCCCACCCCCAGGAGAACGTCAACTACGTCGACGCCCACGACAACGAGACGCTCTACGACCTGCTGGCCTACAAGCTGCCCCAGGGCATGCCGGTGGCCGAGCGGGTGCGGATGAACACGGTGTGCCTGGCCACGGTGGCGCTGGCGCAGTCGCCGGCCTTCTGGAGCGCGGGCACTGAGCTGCTGCGCAGCAAGTCCCTGGACCGGGACTCCTACAACTCCGGGGACTGGTTCAATGCCATCGACTTCACGGGCCAGTCCAATGGTTTCGGGCGGGGCCTGCCGCCGGCCAGCCGCAACGAGGGCTCCTGGGGCATCCAGGGGCCGCTGCTGCAGGACGACTGGCTGCGGCCCTCGCCCGAGGAGATCGCGGCGGCCCGTTCCCAGGCCCTGGACCTGCTGCGGCTTCGCGCCTCGACGCCACTGTTCAGCCTGGGGTCCGCCCGCCTCATCCAGGACAAGCTGAGCTTCCCGGGGGCGGGCTTCGGGGGCGCCGGCGGGGGTGATCGTCATGCTCATCGACGACACCCGGGGTGGGAGCGACGTGGACCCCGAGCTCGACGCCGTTCTGGCTGTCTTCAACGCCTCGGGGCAGACGCTCACTCAGCCGCTGCCGGAGCTGGCGGGCCGGAACTTCCGCCTCTCCCCCATCCAGGCCGAGGGGGCCGATGAGGTGGTGCGCCGCACCGGCTTCGACCGCGCCAGCGGGACGATCTCGGTTCCCGCGCGCACCGTGGCCGTCCTGGTGCAGCGGCAAGCGGCCTGAGTGCTCGCCTTCAGGCCCGGCCCAGGACGTCGTCGAGGTCGACGACGCCGCCGCGCAGGGCCAGCAGCACGAGCTGGACCCGGTCGCGGCAGCCGGTCTTGGACAGCAGGTGGCTCACGTGGGTCTTGACCGTGGGCATGGACAGCCACTCCCGGTCGCAGATCTCCTGATTGGTGAGCCCCAGGGCGATGAGTGTCAGGATCTCGCGCTCGCGCTGGGTGAGGGCTGCGACCTGCTGGGAGGCCTCGGCGGTCCGAACCGCCTCGACCGAGTCCTCGGAGGCGTGGCGCCCAGCACCGCCCCCGGGAAGAACGCCGCTGACCTGGCCGGTGCGCACGGCGGTGAGCAGCCGGCGAGTGGGCCCCGGGGAGATGACGGAGTCGCCGTCGTGGACGGTGTGGATCGCTGCGATGAGGTCCTGGGGCGGGGTGTTCTTGAGCAGGAAGCCGGCTGCACCGGCCTCGATGGCACCCATGACGTAGCCGTCGGTGTCGAAGGTGGTCAGGATGACGACCCGTCCGGTGGTGCCGCGGGCCATGAGCTCGCGGGTCGCGGCGAGTCCGTCCAGCCCGGGCATCTGGACATCGAGGAGGAGCACGTCGACGGGGTCGGCGGCGTTGCGCCTGAGGGCGTCGTTGCCGTCGACGGCGCGCCAGACGACCTCCATATCCGGCTGCGCCCCCAGCAGCATGGCCAGCCCCATGGTGAACAGCGGCTCGTCATCGGCCAGACCCAGGCGGATCACAGGCACCTCCCCTTCTTGACGGCAACTCACCGGAAGTATCCGCCCTCCAGGGTCGGCTTGTGCGGTTTTGTACTGACGAAGTGCCGACGACACCCCTGCGAGGTTCGCCATACGAGCGGAATCGGCTCTCACTGTGGAACACAGGGGAGCTCTGTCGTCACCCTCCATCCACCCTCAGCCGTGGGACCGGCGGTGAAGGTGCCTCCGACCTGGGCAACCCGGTCACGCATGCCGATGAGACCGAAGCCGCAGTGCCTCGTGCCCTCGGAGACGCTCACCGCAAGGCAAGGCATCACGACCGACTCGTACGGCGCCTCCGCCGGCATGGCGTCCATCTGCTCCCCGGTGTTCTGGCGATACAAACGGTCATCAGTCCTCGGCGCAGGGTCCGCATCTCCTACCAGCGACTTCGGGACCTGGGGCGTTCTCGACGACGAGGATGACGAGCCCCGCCCCGGTGCGCAGCGAGACTCTCGTGACCGCACCGGGAGCGTGGCGCAACACGTTGGTCAGCGACTCCTGGACCACCCGGTGAAGGACCTGCGCTACCGCCGAGGGGATCCGGCCAGTCGGGTCGGCCTCCAGGGTGACGGGCAGCCCCGCCCGCTGCGCCTGACGCACCGGTTCGCGCAGAAGCTCCAGGCGCTGGCCCGACGTCGCCTCTCCGGTTCCGGGTGCCATCCTCGGCTCCGGCCTCAACAGTGCCGGCAGCCCCACCGCCGGTACCACCGGCGGGACGGCCGGCAGCCCCGGAACCGCCCACACCGGCGGCACCGGTATCAGAGCCCCTACCAGCAGCGGAACCGGGCGCCGCGGCCGCATCGACATCGGCGGCATCGGCATCGGAACGCAGCATGTCGACCAGGGCATGCACCTCATCGACGGAGCGGCGGGAGGTCTCTCCGATGACAGCCAGGGCCCTCGTCGGCGGCTGCCGGGATCGGTGGCCAGGATGGCGCGGGCGCCCTCGGCCTGCATGGCGATGACGGTGAGACTGTGGCCGAGCAGGGTCATGGACGTCGCGGGCGATGCGCTGCTGGGTCTCAATGACCGCGAGGCGCCGCTCGGCGGCCTGCTGAGCCTCGAGCACCGAGGCCCGCTCGAGGGCCCGGTTGTAACGGTCGCGGCTGCGGCGCCGCGCAGCGCCGACGAAGGCCGTCACCATCGTCACCAGCCAGATATTGACGACGACGACCATCCGCGCCTCACCCGCGTGGATGTAGCCACCGATGAGGTGGTACACGCGAGTTGTCGCCAGGCCCACGCCCACGAGGCTCGAGGACGAGCGCCACCCATCGCCATGGCGCCTCCAGGCGGGACTGCGTCGTCTCCACCGCGATCAAGCCGGTCACGACGAAGAAGACGGAGAACTCCGTGAACAGCACCAGGTGCGCGCTCAGGCAGATGCCGGCCACCAGGACGAAGAGCAGCGGGGAGTGGCGCCGGACGACCAGAGCCAGGGCGCAGGCCCCCACCAGCAGGGAGTGGAGCACCGGCCCCGCCCCCTCGATGAGCCATGGAGCCGAGTCGGGCCGGCCGATGCACAACAGGAAGAAGAAGGCCAGCGCGATGATGACGTCGGACGCCGTCGTCCACGGGGCCGAGCGCAGGGTCGCGCCAGGCGGCCGAGATCGGACCCGCCGGGGGCACACGCCCGGCCGACGTCGGCGCGGGTGCCGCCGAGTCCGCCCGCGCCGCCTCGCGACCCAGCCGTTTTCTCATGCCTGAACCGTACCGTCGCGATCGGGAGCCCCAGAGGGCGCCGCCGGGATTTCATACCCGGGTATGAGCCTCGCCATGTCACCGGTTCCAGAAGCAGACCACGGGCTGATGATCGCCCGACCCGGTACGAGCAGCCTTGTTCCCATGACGACTTCGCATCGCATCCCACCAGCGCCTTCAGCGCCGCCTCAGCCAGCCCGGACCGCCCCTCCGGTTCCCCTCCCGCAGGCCGGCGGGACCGGGCCCGAGCGGCGGCCTCCGACGCCGTCATCCTCACCCACGACCTCACCAAGACCTTCGACAAGCGCACTGTCGTTGAGGGACTCAACCTCGTGGTGCCGCGCGGGAGCGTCTACGGCTTCCTGGGCCCCAACGGCTCGGGCAAGTCGACCACGATGAAGATGCTGCTGGGACTCCTGGCGCCCACGCGCGGGCGGATCAGCGTGCTCGGGCGGCCCTTCAGCCCCGCCACACGCGCCGAGATCATGTCACGCACCGGCTCCATGATCGAGAACCCACCCGGCTACGGCCATCTCACGGGCGCGGAGAACATGCGGATCGCGGCGAAGATGCAGGGACTGAGCGACCAGCAGGTCAGCCGCGCCCTGGCGCTCGTGCGTCTGACTGAGCACAAGGACCGCCTGGTGCGCACCTACTCACTGGGCATGAAGCAGCGTCTCGGCATCGCGCTGGCGCTGGCCCGACAGCCCGAGCTGCTCATCCTCGATGAGCCCACCAACGGCCTGGACCCGGCCGGCATCGAGGAGGTGCGCCGGCTGCTGGTCGAGCTCTCCGACGAGGGCGTCACCGTCATGGTCTCCAGCCACCTGCTCGACGAGATCGACCGCATGGCCTCCACGCTCGGCATCCTGTCGGCCGGGCCGCCTCGTCTTCCAGGGCACGCGCGCCGAGGCTCATGGAGCGCTCGGTGCCGGACGTGCTCGTCGTCACCCCGGCGCCGCAGGCCGTCCTGAACCCTCAGGTCCTGGCCGGGCTGGTGCCGACGCAAGCACTCGCGGCGTTGACGGCGGCCGGTGCCCCCGACGCGTCCGCCTCACCCAACCCGACCGCCGTTCCCGTCACCGGTTCTGCCACAGGCCCGACGCTGACGCCACAGGGCGTGCGCATCCAGGGATGTCGAAGGAGACGGTCGCCGAGACTCATCAACCGGCTGGTGAGCGCCGGCGTCGAACTGCACGAGGTGCGGCGCGAGGCTCCAGAGCCTCGAGGACGTCTTCATGGACCTCACCGGTCGCGGAGGTGTGCTGTGACGACCAGCGCCGCACTCTCGTCAGCACCCGCCGTCGTTGCTCCGACGTCGTCTCACCACTCTCCGGGCTCCCAGGCATCATCCGGACCTGGCTTCGACGGCCGTGGGTGTCGAGATCCTCAAGATGCGTCGGCTGCGCGCCCCTGCGATCACGATGCTGATCGTCAGCGCATCGGTGGCTTTTGTGCAGCATGAACCTGTTCGGCACGTCATTCACGGAGCTCTCCCATGAGCCGCATGCGATGCCGTGGGCAAGGCTGCTACTGACAACAGGCTTCTTCAACGCGATGGTCGGACCAATCCTCGTCTCAGTGCTCGCCAGTCGGCAGACGGATATCGAGCACACCGGCTCCGGCTGGAACCTGGCCGCCGCCTCCGGCCTGACACCGGGGACCCTGTGCCGGGCCAAGCTCGCGGCGCTGTCACTCCTCATCGTCCCAGCCGTGACGGTTCAGAGTCTGGGCATCATCATGCTCGCCCGTTTCAGAGGACTGTCGGTGGCGCTCGATGTCGGCCCCTGGGTCACGTACACGGCCCTCCTCATCTGCGTGGACCTGGCCATGTGCACCTACTTCCTGTGGCTCGCAGCCGTGGTGGAGAACCAGATGATCGTCATGAGCACCGGGCTACTCAGCGGCTTCATCGGAATCTTCACCCTGCTCGTACCACCTGAGATAGTCCGATGGACCCCCTGGGGGTACTACGCCCTCATCACTCCCGCCGCCATGAGCGCCACCGCGCACTCTCAGCCGGACGTCACCTACATTGACGTCCCGGCGGGGTGGATCGCCGGATTCCTCATCCTGACGGTTCTCATATTCACCGTTGTCACCCACCGGCTCAACAGGATCGAGAGGTAGCCCCGTGAGCACTCCTGCACGTATTCCCGCCACGGCCCGCAGCGTGGGCAGCGGTGGCTTCCCGTCCCCTGCTGGCCTCCGAGATCATCAGCCTCAAGCGCTCCTCGGTGTGGGTGGTGGCCGTCCTCCTGCCGCTGCTCGCAGTTATCACGGGCACCTTCAACTTCTACCGAAATCAGGCGGTCTTCTCCGCGGAATGGGGAGTTCTGACGTCCCAGATATCCTTGTTCTACTCGATGTTCTTCTGCTCGCTGGGTGTGGCCCTGCTGGCCTCCGCCGCCTGGCGGATGGAGCACCGGGGCACGAGCTGGAACGCCATGCGGACCTCCCCGCACTCCCCGGTATCCGTCGTCCTCGCCAAGACCCTGGTCATTCTGCTTCCGGTGCTGACCATGCAGGTGGCGCTCATCGTGCTGGCCTGGATCTCGGGGGCCTTCGTGATGGGTCTCGGTCTTGCAATGCCCGGCACCATCGTCGCCTCAAATCTTCTGGCAGTGGTCAGCATCATCCCGCTCATCGCCCTGCAGTCACTGCTGAGCATGCTCATGCGGTCCTTCGCCGCACCGGTGGCACTGGGATTCGTCGGCTGCATCATCGGATTCGGCCTGGGAGCGGCACAGAGCCCTCTGGCCTACGCCACTCCCCAAGGGCTTGTCAGCATGACGCTGTCTCTGGGATCGACAGCCATGACAGCCGGGGAACTGGACGCGACGAGCACGCTTCCTCTCCTGCTCTCCACCGTCGGCGTAGGCGCTGTCATGTGGGGTCTGCTGGTCCTCGTCGCCCGCCGAACCGGCGGCGTGCGCTAGCAGATCGGCCAGGGCAGCCGCCCGGCTCTCACCCGGCTTTGGCGAAGTGGTTGAGCAGGGAGTCGATGTCCTGCTGCATGCGGCCCCAGCGCACGATGTGGGCACCGGTGTCCTCGTAGTGCTCGTAGCCGATCCCGGCGCCGGCGAGCGCCTTCCCGAAGCTCTGCTGACTGGGCAGGACGACACCTCGTACCGATCACTCTCGGTGCCGGAGACCAGGAAGACGCGCTTGCCGCGGTAGCTCTCCACGTGCTCGACCGGGTTGTCGGCGCTCACCCGCGCCTGGTCCCACGGAATCCCGTAGATGGTGCCGCCCTTGAGGTCGGTGGCACCGGCGGTGAAAGTTCGCCCAGTGGACCACGGCGCCGTCCTGGATGCGCAGGTCGGCCGGCCCCGAGTGGCTGGAGACCGACCCGAAGAGCTCGGGGTACTTCGCGGCGTACTTCAAGGTCCCCGAAGCCGCCCATCGAGAAGCCGGAGACCGCGCGGCCGGAGGCCTGCGCAGTGGTGGCGAAGGTGGCATCGACCCGGGGATGAGGCTCATGATGTGGAAGGTCTCCCCAGTTGCGCGGCCCCACGTTGGAGGACTCGGGGTCGGAGTACCAGCCTGCCGCCCCGCCGTCGGGCATGACGACGATGAGGTCGCCCCGCGGTGTGGTTGCGGATGTCGTACTTCGTGTCGAAGGTCGAGTAGTTCTCGCCGCCGCCGTGCAGCAGCAAGAGCACCGGGTAGCGGCGCGGTGTCGTAGCCGTCGGGCAGCAGCACGATTGACGCGCGGCAGCAAGCCGACCGACGACGTGGCCAGCGTAGTACTGCATGCGGCCGTGGTCCCCGTGCTCGGCCACGGTGAGGGGCGGCCTGCGCCGGGGCCGATCCGGCGACGGCGCCGCCCCGATGAAGGAGGCGGCGGCGACCCCCGCTGAGCAGGGTCCGTCGGCTGAGCCGATGGGCGCAGAACGCGGCTGGGCTGGAGACGGGATGGCGAGTCGGTGGGCGTGGTCTGTGTACTGAGAGGCATGGTGTGTCCTTGGGTGGTCGACGGTGACGGGAATGGCGGGGCGGGCTGCCCGCCGGGAGTCAGTCGGCCGACGGACACCGGCCGACCTTGCGACAGGGCCTCACGGCAGCACCCCCATCGGCACCCACCCATGAGACTTGATTCACACCATACGCTAACCGAACGGTTAATAAAACCCCTTTGTCGAGACCTACCCCCGAGGACCTCAGGCGTCGAGCAGGGCACGCAGATTGCGTACGTACCGCTCGAAGGCCAACCGCCCCTCCGGAGTCAGCGCCAGGTACGTGGCGGGACTGCGCCCGGAGTAGGTCTTGTTCTGCTGAACGTAGCCCGCCCTCCAGGCTTGGACAGGTGAGTGGACAGGTTGCCGGTCGTCATGTCCAGCACCGCGCAGCCGGGGGAAGTGCAGCTCGTCGCCGACGGGCACGGCGGCCAGGGTCGCCATGATCCGCAGGCGGGCCTGGGCGTGAATGACAGGGTCGATATCGACGGCGGAGACCGTGGAGGCAGCGGAGGCGCCAGCACCGGCACCGAGCGACTCCGCCGCCCCGCCGGAGTCCTCCACCCTCCGGACCGTTGCGCCCGCACCACTCGGTCATGTCACACCTCACTTCGATCCTGTGGCGACACCGACGACGGCGGCCACCAGCATGCCGCCCCCACCGGCCACGGACGCATGATCCACCAGGCCCAGGGCATCCCGACAATCGTGACCACCAGGGTGACCAGGAGGATCCAGCCGCCCAGGACCCCCATGACCGTCTCGTTCCACAGTGCGGCACTCATAAGGAAGATGACGCCGACGACGAGGCGCGGGCACGGCGTTGGACACGACGCTGGAGACCTCATTGGCCTGACTCTGTGTTGAGGGGTGGCCAGGAAGGCATTCACTCGGCTCAGGATGATGGCGCCCAGCGGCATCCCGAGAGCCCAGGCGAGACCGTAGTAGGTGCCTTCGCGACTGCTCCGACCGCGGATACCGCGCGTCTTGGGGACGACGTAGGCGAAGGTGAACAGCAGGGCCGCCGCGAGGCAGCCGCAGAAGAACAGGTACGGCGCCAACGGCAGACCGTAGTCCGGCCTGCGGTAGAGGGCCAGGGCGGCGTAGCCGACCAGCCAGGCCAGCCCCCAGGCGGTCAGGAGCGGGGTCGCCTTGATCCCGTGCCGCTTGAGAAAGGCGCTCCGCTGGGCGTCGATGACAGCGAGGGCCTCGTCGGGCCCCGCCGGAACCTTCTGGTGCTCAGTGGCAGCACTCATGGTGGACCTCCTCGTGAACGGTGGTTTGCGTTTTCAAACCAGTTCAGGATAGCGGCTTCTAGTTTGCGTTGCAAACTACTTTGAATGAGTCAGCCGTTGCCGAGCGGCTCCTTCCGACGTAGGAGGGTGTGCACAGGCTCGCCCCCAGAATCGCCGCCATGACAGATGCCGCACCAGGCTCGCGCCCCGCCGGCCGGCGACCTCGACCACGCCTCGACGCTCACCGAGCCGCCCAGCGCCGTCGCCCAGCAGGCATCTGCGGCATCAACCCGTCGGCCACCTCGGCAACCTCGGCACCATCAGCCGAGTCGGCCTCCACCTCCCCGTCGGCATCCCCGTCATCGGGGTCGCCCCGATGACCGAGCCCGCCGCAGCCTCCAGCCCCGCCACCCCCGCTCGACGACGCTGCTGGTGGACACCGCGCACCGCCTGCGCCGCACCGAGGACCCTGCTCGATCTGACCCTGACGCTCCTGGGCATCTTCGCCGTCCTCGTTCTGAGCGATCTACGCCCGAGACCACCACCGGCGTCACCCAGGACGTCCAGAACGCCCTGGCGGTGGTGCTGCGCCGCATCTCGTCTTCCCCTGCAGACCATTGAGGGCCTGGTCACCTTCATCGTGCCGCTGGCGGTCCTGCTGGACCGGGTCCTGCGCCGCTCCTGGCGCTCCTGCGGTCAGGCCGTCCTGTCGGGGATCGCCGGCTACTCGGTCGCCATCGCCGCGATGACCGGCCTCGTGGCCTGGGGCCCCACCGCCCTGGTCATGGGGCTGACGGTCACCGCCTCAGGCACCGCCCAGGCTGGGCGTCTCCACGGTCTTCGCTCCATGGCGGGCCTGCTCACAGGGTGCCGGTGACCGCAACAGCTCCACCGTGATGCGCTCGGGCTGGGCGGCCCTGTGGGTGGTCCTCGGCATGGCCGTCCTGCGCGGCGCCCTGACCCTGCCGGGGGCGGTGCTGTCCCTGCTGCTGGGCCGCACCGTCGGCCTGCTGGTCCGTTACGTCTTCGGGTGGAGGACCGCCGCGCCCCACGGCGTCACGCTCGTGCGCGCCCTGCGTCGGGCCGGGATCGACGCCGTGCGCGTGGTCGCATGGACCGCGCCCCCGAGGCGCGCCTGGGTCGTCACCACCGACGCCCCCTGGGCTACACCGAGCAGGTCCGTGAGCAGGTGCGCGAGAACCCGCTGAACCCGGCCCCGCAGGAGCCGGCGAGCCTCGAGCACCCCGCCGGGGACGTCTCCACCCCAGCCGACGAGCAGGTCACCGACCCGACCGCCGGATCGTCGAGCGGGGCGTCCGCCTCGACCCCACGCCGTCGGGCACGGCGGGGGCCGGGCTCACGGAGACGCCGGCGGACGCGAACACGATCAGGCCGGCCTCCGACGTCGACCTGGCCGCGGTCCTGGCCGAGGGCCTCCAGCGACGCCCTGTCCCAGGAGCGGGCCTCGGTCCACCGGATGTACGCCGTGTGGGACTCGGCCGGCGAGCGCCGCAACGTCACCCTCCTCGACGCCGATCGGCAGGTGGCCGGGTTCCTCTCCAACATCTGGGACCAGATCCGCGTCAGGGGCCTGTCCCCACCCGTGACCTGTCCCTGCGCTGGCCGCCGAGCACGCCGCCCTCATGACGATGGAGGCTCGCCGCGCCCAGGTGCGCACCCCCGGCCTGCTGGGCATGGCCGAGGCCGCCGAGTCCGTGCTGCTCGTGACCGACCACGTCGTCGGCGCCCGGTCCATCAGCGACCTGGGGGCCGAGGTCGACGACGACGTCCTGGACCAGCTGTGGAGCCAGCTCCAGCGCGCTCACGCCGCGGGTCTGGCGCACGGGAGCATCGACGCCTCGAGCGTCGTCGTCGATGCGACCGGGAGGCTGTGGCTCCTGGACTGGGCCTCCGGGCGAGACGATCTCCTCCGAGCTCTCCCGCCGCGTGGACCTGGCTCAGGCACTGGCGCTGACGGCGCTGGCGGTCGGTGCCGAGCGGGCCATCGACGCCGCCTCCCGCTCACTGACCATCGCGCAGCTGGCCTCGATCGCCCCCATGCTCCAGCGGGTGGTGCTGCCGCGCCAGACCCGCGAGGTCATGGGACGGCGCGGCGCCAGCCGGCAGGTGCTCCAGGATCTACGTGACGCCCTCGTGGCGCTCACCCCCACGGCCGACGCCGAGCCGGCCCGCCTCAACCGCTTCTCCACGCGTTGTTCTCATGGTGGTGGTCGGGCTGGTCGCGGTGTGGACATTGATGGCCGGGATGGACTTCCAGCAGGTCTCCGCCGCCGTCTCGCAGGCCAATATCTGGTGGATGCTGGCGGCCCTGGTCTTCTCCGTGGCGACCTACGTGGGCGCCGGGCTGACGCTGGTGGCCTTCAGCCCCGAGCGGCTCTCCCTGTGGCGCTCCACCGAGGTGCACCTGGCCAGCGCCGTCGTCTCTATCGTGGCCCCGGCCGGTGTGGGCGGGGCGGCCATCAACCTGCGCTTCCTCAACCGCAAGGGGGTGCCCACTGCGGTCGGCGTGGCCACAGTGGCCCTGGTCCAGGTGGTCCAGTTCGTCGTCACCGTGGTGCTGCTCGTGGTGCTGGCGGCCATGACCGGCCAGTCCACGGGACTGACCCTGCCCTCGGGCTGGGTCCTGGTGCGCCGCGGGCGCCACTCGTCGTGGTGGCGGCGGTTGTCCTGACCATTCCCAAGGCGCGCACCTGGGCGTGGGCCAAGATCGAACCCACCTACCGCCAGGTGTGGCCGCGGCTCGTGTGGGTCATGTCCAACCCTGTGCGCCTGGTGCTGGGCGTGGGCGCGCGCTCATGCTGACCCTGTCCACCATCCTGTCCCTTCAGCGCGAGCCTGTGGGCCTTCGGCTACACGGTGCCCTTCGCGGTCCCTGGCCATCACCTACCTGGCCTCCAGCACGGTGGGCTCGATCGTGCCCTCCCCGGTGGTATCGGGCCGGTCGAGCTCGCCCCTGACCGCGGGGCTCGTCGCCGCCGGCGTCCCCTACGGGTGGCGCTGTCCACGGCGATCGTCTACCGACTGGTGACCTTCTGGATCCCGATCCCAGTGGGCTGGCTCAGCCTCCAGCGCCTCCAGAAGGTCGGAGACCTCTAGGGCCGGCGGCGGTCCCGGGCCCGGCTCCCACCACAACCGGCACACCGAGCCACGACCAGCTCCTCACCACCATCTCACCTGTACTGCACGAGGTCGGGGCAATCCATGAGGGTCGGGGTCCCGCGGAGAACGGACAACCCCTGGCCAGTGCAACCCGAGGCTCGTGCAGTACGTCCGAGCTCAGGCCCTCGGGCTCGACGACAGCCAGCACCTGCCCCGTAGCCTGGAGGTATGGAGCACAAGCCCGAGCCGTCGTCGAGCCCGGGGGAGGTTTCTGTGCTAAGGCCCCAGCAATGGCTGGAGCGTCACCGCCGCGCCGTCGACCTCACGGTGCTTGTCCTCATCCTGGGCTAGCCAGCTCGTCCTGCCGGCCACCAGGGCGTCGACGGCGCATCTGTGGCTGCTGGAGGCAGTCAGTGCAGGACTCGGGCTGTGCTGGTTCCTGCGACGCCGCTCTCCCACAGTCGCCTTCGCAGTGGGGATTCTCCTCGCCTGGGCCCAGCTGCCCGATGGGCCCGGGATCCAGCGTCCTTCCCGCGGACCTCCTGCTGGCGCTGCTGGTTCACCACCTGGCGTCCGCCCGCCGATGGGCGGTTTCCTTCCTGCGCGGCACTCGTCAGCGCCTGGGTCGTCGGGGCCTTCATCCCTGTGATCCGCATGGGGTACAGCCGTCTGAGCCTGCCCGCACTCTGCGTCGTCGCCGTCCTGTGGGCCTGGACGGCAGGCGTCCTGAAGCGCACGCGCCGCGCCCACCTGGCCACTCTGGCGCGCAACACCGAGTACCGGCTGCGTGAGTCCGAGCTGCGCCATAAGCAGGCCGAGCACCAGGAGCGTTCACGAATCGCTCGCGAGATCCACGACATCGTCTCCCACGGCTTGGGGGTCATGGTAGTCGTCGCCGACGGCGCGGCAGCGACGGCCGCCTCGGATCCGGACCGGGCGGCGGTGGCCATGCGCCGCGTCCGTGACACCGGGCGCGAGGCCTTGGGTGACATGCGCCGCATGCTGGCCGTCCTGCGAGGGAGGACGAGGCTCCGCATGTCCCTCAACCCAGTGAGCAGGATCTGGCGGAGTTGGTGACCGAAGCCCGAGATACGGGTCTGCCGGTCCGTCTCGAGGTGCCGGACGCCCTGCACCTGCCGGCAGGGATCGGCTTGACCGTCTACCGGATCGTCCAGGAGGGACTGGCCAACGCGCGTCGGCACGCCGGCACCGTCAGCAGCGTCGAGGTCCGTGTGCGCCGGGAGCCCGCGGGCGTCGTCGTCGAGGTACTCGACGACGGCGGAGGTCTGCCTACGCCGAGTGCCGTACCAGCGGTTCCCGGTCACGGCCTCCGTGGCATGCACGAGCGGGTCGCCTCCACGGAGGCACCCTGGAGGCCGGGCCACGCGACGGCGGCGGCTTCCGCCTCGAGCGGGTGCTGCCGTGGAAGGAGCGGGCGGAGGCGGAGTCCCCAGAACCCCCGGCGCCTTCAGAGCCGGCACCGGAAAGCACAGAGGAGAACGCATGACTCTTCGACTCATCCTCGTCGACGACCAGGAGATGTACCGACTCGGTTTCCGCATGCTGCTGGAGACCCAGGAGGGCATCGAAGTCGTCGGAGAGGCGGAGGACGGACACGCCGCCGTCGATCTGATCGACCGAGTCGAGGCGGACATCGTCCTCATGGACGTGCGCATGCCTCGGATGAACGGGATTGACGCAACGCGCACCATCGTCCAGGGCGCTGCCAGCGGCCCTCGGGTCATCGTCCTGACCACCTTCGACCTCGATGAGTACGCCTATGAGGCGATCCGGGCGAGCGCCAGCGGCTTCCTCCTCAAGGACGCCTCCTTGGAGGAGCCCTCATGGCTGCGATCCACCATGTGCACGCCGGCGACGCGGTCATGGCTCCCTCCACCACCCGCAGACTCATCGAGCACTTCACCCTCCCGCCCCCGGTGATCGATGACGGTGATGACAGGGGTCGGGCCGTGGCACATCTGACCGCCCGCGAGCGCGAGGTTCTAGTGCTCGTTGCCCGCGGGCTGTCCAACGAGGCCATTGCCCGCGACCTGCGTGTCGCCGAGGGGACGGTGCGGGTCCACATCAGCCGGATCCTGGGCAAGCTGGGGCTGCGTGACCGGGCGCAGGCGGTCGTCCTGGCCTACGAGTCGGGCCTGGTCTCCCCACGTAAAGACACAGGCCGGGCGGATCGGGACTTGCAACGGGACGGGCGCGTGGAGCCGTAAGCACTGCGTCAGGAAAACGTCAAGCACGACGTCGGCATAACGTATGCACCGTAACTGCGCCCGTATGCACATTGCATAGTCGAGGCTGCTCCTCGCGGCGGAGGCGGGAAGCCGCACCGGCGGGGAGGCTCGAGGTCATGAATGACTTCGTACGCACGATCGATCTCTCCAAACGCTACGGACAGCGGACCGTCGTCGACCGCCTCAACCTGCGCGTACCGCAGGGCTCCGTCTACGGATTCCTCGGCCCCAACGGCGCGGGCAAGTCCACGACCATGAAGATGCTGCTGTCCCTGGTGGAGCCGAGCTCCGGCCAGGTGCTCATCGGCGGGCAACCGATGAACCGGAGCACTCGACGCCGGCACCTGGCCCACATCGGCTCGCTCATCGAGTCCCCGCCCGGTTACGGGCACCTCACCGGCGCCGAGAACATGAGGATCGTCCAGCGCCTGCTCGATCTTCCCAACCACTACGTCAAGGACGCGGTGGACACCGTGCGCCTGGGCGGGCAGATGGACAAGCGGGTCCGCGAGTACTCCCTGGGCATGAAGCAGCGCCTGGGTATCGCCATGGCGCTGGCACGCAGACCCTCGCTGCTCATCCTCGATGAGCCGACGAACGGTCTCGACCCCGCCGGTATCGAGGAGATTCGCCGGCTCCTGAGGTCGTTGGCGTCCGACGGCGTCACGGTCATCGTCTCCTCCCACCTGCTGGGCGAGATCGACCGTATCGCCACCGTACTGGGGATCGTCTCGCGAGGCGGGCTCCTCTTCCAGGGAACGCGCACCGAGCTCATGAGCGCCTCCGCGCCGGACATGCTTCTGGGCTGCTCGCATCCCCTTGCTGCTGCCCACCTCCTGTTCACTCGGGGTGCGGCGTCCACCTATGAGCACGGGCTCCTACGTGTCCCGGGTCTGAGCCAGCAAGCCACGGCCGATGTCGTCGCCCTCCTGGTCCGCGAGGGCATCGGGGTGCACGAGGTCCGCCAGGAGGAGCAGACCCTGGAGGACGTCTTCATGGCCCTCACTCAAGGGGGAGGGTTATGAGGACCGGGTCGGCGACAAGGATGGTGCGCAACGAGTACGCCAAGATGCGCCACCTGCGAATCGGGCTCATCACTGTGCTCCTCCTGCTGGGGGTCTGCGCGCTCACTGTTTTGTCGGCCTTGAGCTCGGGGCTGGTCGACCACCGGTTCGACGCCGACGGCGACGGGTGGCGGCTCCTCATGGCGAGTCTCCATGGCGCCGTCGGACTAACCTCGCCGCTTCTCCTGGCCGTCATGGCGAGCCGTCAGGTGGAGGTGGAGCACTCGGGGCAGGGCTGGATGTCCTCGGCAACCGCGGGCACCACCCCGGCCGGCTGTGCCGGGCAAAGCTCCTGCCTTGGGGCTACTCATCTCCCCCATCCCGGCGGCCTGGGGAGCGCTCGTGGTGATCGTTGGCCGCGCCGTCGGACTGACGGCGCCGGTGCCGGTTCCCCGGCTGCTTGCACTGGTAGCGAGCCTGGCAGCCATCAACCTCGCCGTGCTGGGCGCGCAGCTGCTCGTCTCAGCGCGGGTGGAGAACCAGCTCGGGCCGCTGGCGCTGGGGCTGATCGGCATTCTCCTCAGCGTCTTCGCCCCGGTCATGCCGCTGTGGGCGCAGCACCTGAGCCCGTGGACCGCCTACGGGCTCATCGTCCCTGCGGACTTCGCCGGGACGGACCTGGTGGACCTCGATACGCACCTGGTCGGCCTCACGGTTCTGACCGGCGTCGGGGAGCGCACTGTTTGCGCTGGTCACTACCCGTTTCGATCATCAGGGGTGTGAGATGTCCTCCGTCATCATCGAGTTCCTCAGCCTGCGCCGCTCGGCGAGCTGGGGCGTGGTACTCGTGCTGCCGACGGTCTCGGTCCCTGCGCGTGCGTGCTCGTGCGTCCTACGGACTGGCAGCTCCTGTGGGTGCGGTCCATCGGTTTCTACGGGATGGTGCTGCTCCCCGTATCCCTCGGTGTCCTGGCATCCCTCGTCTGGAGGGTTGAGCACCAGGGGTCCAACGGGCTGGCCCTCATGAGCGGCCCCGTCCCCACGTGGAGGACGGTGGTGGCCAAGGCCGCTGCTGCCTGGCTGCTTGCGACCGTCATGCAGCTCGTCCTGGTGATGGCGGCGGCCGCCGTCGGGGCACTCGTCCTCGGGCTGCCGGGCGTTCTGCCGTCGCGGTACCTGGTGGCGGGGCTGCTGATCGCAGTCGCCTGCGCGCCCGTGTGCGCCGTCCAGTCGGGCCTGTCGGCCTTCACCCGGTCCTTCGCCGTGCCGGTGGCGATCGGCCTGGCGCTGACGGGAGCGGGAACGACGGCGCTGCTGGTGCACATTCCGGCGGCCTGGCTCCTACCGCACGCCCTGGTCACTCGCACGACGCAGATCGGCGCCACCAGCGATGGTGCTGCCCTTGTCTTCGCCGCCCAGGACCTCACCTGGACGAGCGCTACCGTCACGGTCGCCACTGGCGCGGTTCTGAGCGCAGTCGTCGTGCTGGTCACCTCTGCGGTGCTCAACCGCGTCGACTCGGACCTGAGGGCGCTGCCTCCGCGCGGGCGGGCCGAGCGAACCCGGCCCCGCCCGCTCATGCGACGGTTACCGCTGCCGCGGCAGGTCAGGCCCTCCTTGGGCATAGTGCCGGAGATCAGGTAGGTGTCGACGGCGTCGTTGACGCAGGAGGCGTCGCCGCCGTAGGCGGTGTGTCCGTTGCCCTCCCAGGTCAGCAGCTGGCCGGAGTCGAGCTGCTCAGCGAGGGACTTCGACCAGGCGTATGGGGTGGCCGGGTCCCCGGTGGTTCCCACGACGAGGATCGGCGCGGCGCCGTGAGCGTGGATCTGCGTGGGCTTCCGAGTCCCGTTGTGTCCCCAGACGCTGCACACCAGGTCCATGCCGACCGAGGTGTTCCCGAAGATCGGGGCCACGCGCTTGGCCTCCTCGTACTGCGCGGCCCAGGTCGTCTTGTCGCCCTCCACCGGGTAGTCCAGACAGGTGACGGCCTGGAAGGCACCACCGCTGTCGTCCTTCGAGGCGGCGTCCTGCTCCTCGGTGGCCGCGAAGGCTGAGCCGTCGCGGTGGTTGATGGCCTGGTCGAGGGCCTTGGTCAGGGGCTCCCAGTTCTGCTCGGTGGTGTAGAGGTACTCGCTCAGGGCAGTGACGATGTCCGAGCCGGTCACGGTGCGGTTCGGGATCACTGGTCGACAGGGGCGTGCTGTTGGCGGAGGTGACGAGGTCACGGACCTGCTGGACTCCGGCGTCGGTGCCGCCGCTCAGCGGGCAGCCGCTGGAGGCCTGGCAGTAGTCGACGTAGGTGCGCAGCGCCTGCTCGAAGCCCTTGGCCTGCCCCAGCCCCTGCTCGGCGAGGGACAGGAGGGGTCGATGGCGCCGTCGAGCACCATGCGCCCCGGTGTTGGCGGGGAAGTTATCGGCGTAGACGGAGGCGAGGTAGGTGCCGTAGGAGAAGCCCAGGTAGTTCATCTTCTCCTGACCGGCCAGCGCCCGCAGGATGTCGAGGTCCCGGGCCGCGGAGACGGTATCGACGTGGTCGAGCAGGGCGGCGGGCTCGGTATTGGAGGCACACTGCTCGGTCAGCTCCTGGAAGGACTGCCGGGTCGACTCCGCCCACTCCCTCGTAGGAGTCGCCGCTCGAGGCGGTCCCGGCGGAGGCCGTTGCGGAAGCCGTGCTACCTGCGGAGGGTGCACTCGAGGCCGACGGCAACGCCGAGGTCTCCCCGGAGGCGGAGGGCTCGGCGGTGCTACCGGATGAGTCGTCGTCGCTGGAGCAGGTGATGGCCGTGGAGGAGCCGACCCGCGCGGGTCGAAGCCGATGATGTCGTAGGCGCTGAGCAGATCGGGGCTGAAGGCGTTGCCCGCCCGCTCGGCGAAGGAGACCCCGGAGTCGCCGGGGCCACCGGGGTTGATGAACAGGGCGCCCTGCGAGTGGCCGCCGGTGGCGGCGCGCTTCTTCATGGCGATTGAGATGGTCTCACCTTTGGGATTGGCGTAGTCGAGGGGGACAGTGATGACGGCACAGCTGAAGCTGGCGTTATCGGTCTCCTCCTCGGAGGAGTCGGACGTCTCGGTCGCGCCGTCGGAACTCGGGGCGGCCGTTGTCTGCGCCGACGTCGTGGCTGCGGTCGTCGTGGAGGCACTCGCCTGGGCGGTCTTCTCGGAGGTCTTCTCCATGCCGTCGGCGGCGCCGCAGGGGTACCAGTTGACGGCCTGGCGGTAGAAGGACTCCAGGCCGGAGGGAATCGGGCCCGGGACGGTGGCCGAGCCGCCCGCCGCGGGGGCGACTCCTGTCCCGCAGGCGCTCAGGCACCCGCCGACGAGGACCGCCAAGGCGCTGATCCCCGCACGTCGACGGCGCGGCGAGCCGCCCTGCCATCGAGGACTCGCAGCCGTCTGCGCCGGGTTGCGCGCCCTGAGTCGACCGGGCGCTGCCTCACTGTCTCTTCTCATGCCCGGCATCCTACAAACGCGACCTGTGCCTGCCGCACAGCGTTCCTTCGGCCGCCACGAGTGCCCAACGGCACCGACCAAAGAATGAGGGCCGGCCGCCCCAAGGAACGATCGCTCATCCATTCGGATGAGGCAGCAGGAAGATGATGTGAAGTCGCGATTGGTGCAGCGACGCACACCGCTGATGTCAGAGGGGGAACACTCCATACTCGAAATTTGTCTGACCTTCCGCGCCCCTGTCGTACGCTGTACCAACAGGATCCGATCGTGCGGTTGTTTTTGACATGAGTCAGGAGGGACGGACACCGTGACAGCAGCGTTCCGTTCTACCCAGCCCGCTCTTTTGAGGCTTTTAAAGCATGTCAGAAAAAACTCCCAAACCGTACCGACGCCCTACATTATCATCAGCATAGTTTTTGCTCTCATCAACGTCTCCCTACCAATAGCGCGCGACGTTATGCTCCCCTCAGACATTCCGTTCGTCATGCTGGCACCCTCTTTTATGCTCACTTGTCCCCTTCTTCCCCCATCCGGCGAGCATTGCATACTCTGCATGCTGGCTCGTTTTGCTCATCGCACCGCATGCGTCCGCCAGCGACATGATAATAACCAATTTACTATTTCACTTTTTTCTCGGTCGCTTTCTATCCATAAATAAACTAGCCATAGTTTTTCTATTCAACGAGGCGGCATACGCACTCGCTCTCGCCTCCACCAAGCCTCCGACTCAAGAGATAAGGACTTTTCTTTTTAACGCCATCTCAGGTCTAATATTAATCACGATCGGCGTCACGGTTTATCAGGCTGAAAAAAATATTGGAGAAACAAATTTCGCGCTACTGAGCAACGTCTAAATGAAGTTCGGGATGAGATCGCTAAAGAGATGCACGATCTCGTTGCCTACTCCATGTCGCAAACCGTGCTTCGTGCCCGGCTCGCGGCCGAGAATCCATCTTACCCTCAAGAAGCTCGTAATGACTTCTCTGCACTTGCCGGAACCGGAGCCGACGCCCTCCATGAACTGCGAATACTTCTTTACGCCCTACGAAAAAGTTCCAACTACTCTTCACTTCCTACGCTTGAGGTATCCATGCAGCCACGTCAGAGCATCGAGGCATCCATGCGCCTCGTGGCGCAAGATCTTCGCAACGCAGGGTTTCAGATGAGAGTGTCATATAGCGGACAACGTGAATCTCAACCGAGGTCAAATATCAATTTTTGTCTCGCGTTCTTAGGGAGATGGCCGCAAACATCATCCGACATGGCGATCCCAATAAACCTGCAAGTCTCTTTATCTCTCAGAACCAGCAGCATGTCCGGCTGCTTTCCACCAACTCTGTGCGCGAGAGTCGAACCTCACCTCTACCTTCTTCTGGTATGGGCGTATTGGGTATGCAAGAACGACTGGCAGCACTCGATGGCACACTCACGACCTCAAATGAGGACGGAACATGGCTCGTCAGCGCAATCATTCCTATCCCCTCGATTAAGGACACGGAGTACACCACGTGATTGATGTCGGCATTGTCGATGATGACGCCCTTGTTCGCCATGCACTCACCACGCTTCTCAATGCACAGAGTGACATTTCTGTAGCCTGGACGGCTAGCGACGGGGAAGAAGTGATCCAACTTCTCGGCTCGCCCAAGAATTCGTCTGTCCAGGCCATTCTTCTTGACATTCAAATGCCCCGAATGGATGGGATCACCTTATCAACTATCGTTCACAAAAAGCTGCCCAACATCGCAATACTGATACTCACGACGTTTATCAATGAGAACTAATTGACCGTACCCTGGCAGCTGGAGTGAACGGCTATATCGCGAAAGAAGACTCGATCGAATCCATCGCCGGAGCAATTCGTCAAGCGGTCGGAGGAAATTTAGTACTATCCCCCGGCCCTGGAAACCAGCTACGCACGAGAACTCCATCAACGGCGGACGAAGCCAAACCAAGGCCCACTGAGGAGACGAAGGCGGCAGATGCCTCCGGCCCTCCCGAACTTAGCCGCCTATCACCTCGCGAAATCGAAGTGTTGAAACTCGCGATTGACGCTTTATCTAACAAGCAAATCGCCAGACGGCTCAACGTCAGTGAGGCAACGGTGAAAAACTCACGTTTCTACACTCATCGCTAAACTTGGAGTACACGATCGAGTAGGCGCAGTGGTCAAAGCATTGCGTCACGGACTCGCCTAGAATTTTTCCGATAAACGTGCATAGTTTTCGACAAATGAGGGCATGCAACTAACCAGCCATGGCGGGAAATCACGAGTGAGAAACATCGATTGTGAACGGTTCTGAGTCAGCGATACCACAGACTTCCGAATGGTATGGGCTTTGGTAAGGATTCGACGATGGGGATGATCACGACAGGCTCAGCACGGTCACCCTTGCACCCGGTCTGAAGTGGGAGGCCGTTGCGGAAGGCCAGTAGCCCAGCAATGACCTGAGGCATCCTGTCTCTCCTTGGAGTAGCGCATTTTTTTGAGGTCGTCCTCGCGCTCGACCACAACGTATGAGGTGCAGGAGTGTACGTCGTACAAGCACACGTCAGTCCCATCGGCGGGGACGTAGGGCAGGCAGGTCTGTCGATCCTGTTGCCGCCGCCAAATGGACAAAAGGCGCCTTCAAGAATCTTCCGCAGCGACCGAGCACTCAGGCTCAACTCACATCACCGAGTACCGGCCGAACCGGCCGAAGTCGACGAATCATCGACAGCGCGGGATAGGGTCCGGGACTGGCTACCCCAGAGCAACGCAGCGATAATCATTATTGGTAACATTCTCATCGGCGGTGTTGTTGACCGCGCCCGTATTGGCAATCGCTTCTGCTTCAACATCTCTCCTCTGATCGCGATCTGCACGGCCATCACTCTGAGACTGCCCAGAACGTCACGTAGAGACGGACTCACCTCCCACTCCATAACAGTGGAATGCCGAAAGCATTTAAAAGCAAAAACTGTCAATATACGCGGTGGGAGTCTTAGATCTTATCAATGCGACTATCATCCACATGGCCCAACCGATCGGCCGATCCCCTGGCGTAAAAGTGGTGCCACTATTGATTCGTCACACCGACCACATCAACCTAAAAGGGAGTCTCAATGTTTTTCTTCCTTCCATCCAGGCGCCTACCAAATCCAACTAATCCAAAATCTGGCCTTGATTGGGCATGTTGGCTTATTGGGTTCTGCTGACGATTTTCACGACGAACAACCACACTGCCACCCATCGACCTTATTTCTAATACAGAACATTCCAGGAAAGGGGGATCACATCACGCAATAAAAAGCACCCAACATCGCGCATGCTCGAACCGCACGAATAGCATGAGTTACACACACTCTCCGAATGGCTGCGCTATTCACCCAACTGACGACATCACTAGTCATCACCACAGAAACAAGGAGCGATCATGAAGAAAGTACCTGAAGGGCGCAATCACTGCAGGCGCCGCAGGCATCATCCTGCAGGAGGAATGGCCTCTCCCGCGTCCGCCGCCATCAAAGGCCCCTTCTACGTGACGGGCCCCGGACCGGGAAAGTGCCATGAGATTACTATTGAGTTCTACACGCCGGGATCCGCACAGCACTCAAGGATCGAACGTATGACTAAGTGCGGTACTGGCAAAACAGTTCGGCACTACAATTCGAACCACACTAAGTGGCGGATCATCGGTAACCGAGTGTACCGTATCTGAATCCCTAGCCCTCAGTTCTCGCGCAACTGTCGACAACAGGTTCAGGAAATCCGCGTAGTCACAGTTCAACATCGGCCGGTGTGCACCACAGGGACTGTGGTGCACACCGGCCCCATCACCTCAGCATTAGAAAGGGAGACATAGAATGAAGACATCAATCAAGGGGCATTAACAGCCGGCGTCGTTGGCGTGATCCTGGCAAGTAGCCTGGCGACACCAGCCAATGCTGCGGTTATCGAGCGCGATTTCAGCGTCACCGGCCCCGGTCCCGGAAAGTGCCGCGAACTCGACATCGAATTTTACACGCCCGGATCATCGCAAGCGCCTCGACATGAAAGCCTGCTTGCTTGCGGAAATCGCACAGCCACCGCTCACTTCCGTTCCAATCACACTCACGTAAGAACGACGGAGCGAGACATTTGGGACGGCCCTTTCAAAGTGTACAGTAACTGATCCACGAAACTCGCAAGGGCCCGGCGGTGCAGATCGTGTCCAAGTCCTGTGGGAGGCCTTACACGATGCCTACGCCCGTCTGGGGCTGGGCGAGGCGGTTGTGGATGGCTGGGCCTTGGGGCGAGACAATCGCGCTCGTCTGACCGAGCCGATCTCCAAGGCCCAGGCTCCACCGCATCCTGGGTAAAAGCAGGCAGAGGTAAGCCAGCATGCGGAGTTCCGCACCCACCGATTCCTTCACCCTCACCCGCGACGGTGACCAGCTGGCCCTGGACGCCTCAGCCTCCACCGACACCGACGGCGCGATCGCCGGCATCGACTGGTACGTCCAGCACGCCAACGGCACCGAGGAGATCCTCACCGGAACCCGGGCAACCACCACCGTCCCCACCGACAAGCAGGCCGTCGTCACCGCCGTCATCACCGACAACCAGGGCAGAGAGACCTTCACCACCCAGACCTCCCCACCATCGGTTAACAGCCAGAATCCCGGGCCCAATATCGACAGATTCTTCACAGACGACGCGGCTCCGGGTCGTCTGTGAAGAATCTGTTGTTAGAAAGGCAAAGCGCGGCCATCAGGGCGCCGACGGCGCATCCGTCCCTTCCCGAAGTCGCCGACTTGGTCCCGCTGCCGGGTCGTGGTTGACTCAACGCTCTACCACGATCCGAGGAGCGCCATTTGCCCGCGTCCGGCACCCCGCCACAGCCCGCCGACCAGGTCGGTTCTACCGACTCGACCACCCACCACCCCACGCCGTCGGCGCCGCCCGGCCGGGCGGCTGGTGATGCTCACGGTCATCGCGGTTCTGCTCGGGCGCGAGCCAGGCGACACCCGCGGTGCATCTCGACCCACCCGACCTCAGCGGCCTGCCGGAGGGGCATACGTGGCTCTGGGCGACTCCTACGCCTCGGGCTTCGGGGTGCCGCCCTACGCAGAGGGCACCGACGTCACGGACGGCAACACCTGCCGGCGCTCGGCGGGCTCCTACGCGCACATCGTGAGCAAGAGGATCGGGCGGAACCTGGAGATGGGCGCCTGCTCCGGGGCCCGGACCCGCAGCTTCTACGAGGCCAACGAGTCCTGGGGAGAGGTCGCCCAGCTCGACCGACTCGGCCCCGCCACCGGCCTGGTCACCTTCTCCATCGGGGGCAATGACGCCGGCTTCGCCAGGATTCTCGGCGACTGCATCGGCGGTGGAGACCGGGGCTTCCTCTCAGCGGCCGGCTGCAGCAGCGACGCGGAGGTGACCGGTGCGGTCGACGGCGCCATCGACGCCCTGGCCGGCAAGACCACGCGTGACGGCGTCTACAGCTACGAGTCGATCATGACCGATATCGGCACCCGGTCCCCCAACGCAGCGGTCGTTGCCGTCGGCTACCCGCGCCTCTTCCCGAGCAGGGTGGATCCGGCGGGCTCCTCCTGGGCCGCTGCCACGGCGTCACCAAGGTGGACCAGCGCTGGATCAACGCCAAGACCGACGAGCTCAACACCGCTTTCAAGGCCGCGGCCCTGCGCCACGGCTACCTGTTCGCCGACCCCACTGAGAACTTCGAGCGCCACGAGCTGTGCGGCCGTCACGGCTCGTGGATGTTCGGGCTGCTCGAGACCGGGCGCTTCCACCCCAACATCGACGGTCACCGCGCCACGGCCGACGCCGTCATCAAGGCCCTGGGCGTCGCCAACCGGACCACCCAGCCGGCCCAGCTCGCCGACGTCGAGGCGCAGGCCGCCAATGCCCGACCCGTGGCTGCGATCAGCGTCTCCCGTAACGGCGATCAGCTGGCCCTGGACGCCTCGGCCTCCACCGACACCGACGGCGCTATCGCGAGCGTCGACTGGTACGTCCAGCACGCCGACGGCACCGAGGAGGTCCTCACCGGTGCCCGGGCAACCACCACGGTCCCCGCCGATGAGCAGGCCGTCGTCACCGCCGTCGTCACCGACAACCAGGGCAAGGAGACCTTCTCCAGCCAGGTCTCCCCGGCCGCCAGCTGACCGTCCGCGCGTTCGCGGGGTAGGTCGCTCGGTCGTACCTTTAACCCTCGAACGCGCGGCATAAGGCACGAACGCGCGAGGGCGGGTCACCCCCTGGCCCAACCCTGCGAGCTTCAGTCGCCGACGGCGCGCAGGTGCCTCAGCACCTCGGCGTGGGCGGTCAGGGGTGCCCACGAGGACGAGCCGGCGCGGCGCACATCGAAGGGGCGCCCCGTCCATCCGGGTGAGAACACGCCGGCCTCGGTGCACAGCAGCGCCCCGGCCGCGACGTCCCAGGGCTGGAGCAGCGGCTGGGCGTAGACGACCGCGCCGCCCGCGGCCACCTCCGCCATCTCCAGGGCGGCCGCACCGTAGCAGCGCATGCCGCGCGAGGCCTCGATGGCCCGACCGATGCCCGCGTCCTGCGTGAGCGGTAGTGGGCGATGAGCATGCCCTCGCTCAGAGGCGGGTCCTCCACCGGCTCCAGCGTCCGCGGCGTCGCACCGTCGGCGCCCGCCGCCTCCACCGTGAGCGGCTGAACCGATGCGCCCCGTCCGCGGATGGCCGTGAGAGCCGGCCCGCCACGGGGGTCGGCGAGGACTGCGACCACGGGCTCGCTGTCGTCGACCAGGGGCCGGGAGATGGCCCAGTCGCGGTGGGTGGCCACGTAGTTGAGGGTTCCGTCGATGGGGTCGAGCACCCAGGCCCGCCCGCGGTAGTCCTCGAAGTCCTCGACGCGGTGCGCCTCCTCGCCGTGGAGGGGGATGCCGGTGGCCTCCAGGTGGCCGGCGATGCGCTCCTCGACGCCGCGGTCGACCTGGGTGACCAGGTCGTTGCGATGCGCCTGGCCTCGACGCGCAGGCTCCTCACCCGGGTTCAGGGGCGAAGGCGGCCGCCTGGCGGACCGCAGCCACCCCGCGAGCGAGCAGGTCCTCCAGGGAGGCCGACGACGTCGACCCCTCCGACGGCTTCGGTGTCACTGCGCCTCCACCACCAGCACTCACGACTGGAGCTCCTGCTGTCTGGCGAGTCGGCGGCTGTGGACGAACCAGGCCACTCCCAGCACCACCAGCCACAGGGGGTGAGGCGAAGACCGCGATACGGGTGTCGTGGGCCTGGGTGAGGGTCCAGACGACGAAGGCGAAGAAGGCCAGAGCACAGCCAGGCCGCCCAGCGCTCACCGGGCAGGCGGAAGGCGCTGGCCCGGTGCAGCTCGGGCCGCAGGGTGAGGGAACCGCAGGTAGCTCACGACGATGATGCACCACACGAGAATGAACAGGACGCTGGCCACCGTGGTCACCGTCGTGAAGGCCTCGATGATGGACTTGGAGGTGTAGAGCAGCGGGATCGAGGTGAGCAGACTGGCGCAGGTGACGGCCAGGGACACCCCCGGCACCGAACGGGCCGTCAGGCACGGAAGATGTGGGGGCGTTGTCCGCCCAGGACAGGCCGAAGAGCATCCGGGAGGTGGAGTAGACCCCGGAATTGGCCGACGACGCCGCGGCCGTGAGCACCACGAAGTTGACGACACTGGCGGCCACGCCGAGCCCCGCCAGGGCGAACATGGCCACGAAGGGACTGTCCTTGGGGTTGATCTCCTGCCAGGGGGTGACGGCCATGATGGCCGCGAGCGCCCCCAGGTAGAACAGGACGATGCGCACCGGGATGGCGTTGATGGCCCGCGGGAGAGTGATCTCCGGGTCCTTGGCCTCGGCGGCCGCGGTCCCCACGAGCTCGGTGCCCACGAAGGCGAAGATGGCGATCTGGAAGGCCCCGAAGAACCCGCTCGCACCGTTGGGGAACAGGCCTCCGCTCCAGATGTTGGAGAGCTGGGCGTGGGCGCCGTTGGGCGCCGTGAACCCGCGCAGCACCATGAAGGCACCGACGACGACGAGCGCCATGATGGCCACGATCTTGATGATGGAGAACCAGAACTCGATCTCCCCGAAGGCCTTGACGGTGGCGAGGTTGAGGCTGAACAGCAGGACCACGGTGGCCACCGGCGTGATCCACAACGGCAGGTCCGGCCACCAGTACCTCACGTACCCGGTGATGACGATGACCTCGGCCACAGCCGTCACCAGCCAGCACACGTAGTAGGTCCAGCCCACGAAGAAACCGGCCCACGGCCCGATGAGGTCATGGGCGACGTCGGCGAAGGACTTGTAGGACAGGTTGGACAGCAGCACCTCGCCCAGGGCCCTCGCAACCAGGAAGAGGATGGCGCCGATGATCGCGTAGACGAGGAACACACCGGGACCGGCCAGGGGCGATCGTCTTTTCCCGACCCCATGAACAGCCCGGTTCCGATCGCCCCGCCGATAGCGATGAGCTGGACGTGGCGGTTGGTGAGGTGGCGCTGGAGCCGGGGCTCGGCGTCGTGGTCCACCATCGGGTCGAGGTCAGGACGCAAAGGCGGCGCTGAGGACTCGGCCGCCGAGGTGGAATCGGCGGGCGGCGGCGTGTGGGACATCTCGTCTCCTGATCGTGGGTGACGCCACGAGCCTAGCGCTACGAGGTTCATCCCCGATTCACACGGGTAGGCTCAGCGCCGTGAACTTCAAGGAGCAGGTCCGCCACTCGATTCCGGCTGCGATCGTCGTCGTCATCGGCGCCTGGGTGATGATCTACTACTCGATCGTCCAGTGGGAGACGATGAAGCGGGTCCCCAGGCTGGGACCTGGCGATCTTCTCCGAGCTGGCCAGGCCTACTCCCACTTCCAGGCCCCGATCGTGCCGGTCAAGGGTGATGGGTACAACCTCCTGGGTGATCACTTCCACCCGATTCTCCTTCTCCTGGGACCGATCTGGCGGCTCTTCCCCACCCCTGAGCCTGCTCATCACCCAGGACCTGTTGTTGGCGGTCTCGGCCTGGCCGCTGACCCGCCTGGCCAGCCGGCTGACGAGATCAGTGGGTGGGCGGCGCCCTGGGGCTCGTCTACGTCCTGTCCTGGGGATGCAGGGGAGCCGTGGCCGCGCAGTTCCACGAGATCGCCTTCGCCATGCCGATGCTGGCCTGCGCCTCGGTCGCCTTCGTGGAGCGGCGCTGGGTGGCGGTGACGGCCTGGTCGGCGCCACTGGTCCTGGTCAAGGAGGACATGGGGCTGACGGTCCTCATCGATCGGGGTGGCCGTCATGCTCACCTCGCTGGTGCCGGCCTGGTACCGCAGGCGCACGGTCAGCGGGGCCGGTGGCCGGGGGCCGACGTCCTCGACGACGCCGCTGAGGCCGATGCCGCCCGCAACCGGCGTCGGGGGGCTGCGCCTGGGCGTGGGCATGATCGTCGGCGGGATCGCGGCCTTCCTCTTCTCCATCCTGGTGTTCCTGCCGGCCTTCAACATCAACGGGGTGTGGGACTACAGGGCTGAGGCTCGCAGGACAAGCCCACCTCACCAGACGCCCCTGGCCCAGAAGGTCAAGGTGGTCGTCATGCTGATTCTCACCAGCGGGATCGTCGGGGTGACCTCACCGTGGCTGCTCGTGGTGCTGCCGACGCTGGCGTGGCGGTTCCTGGGGTCGGTGGAGTTCTACTGGGTGTGGGACAACTGGCACTACAACGTCACCCTCATGCCGATCGCCCTGGGGGCGCTGCTCGACGTCGTCGCCCGCCGCCGAGCGCACGGCTCCTACGTGACCGACCGCCCCGTCAGAGAGGTGGGGGTCGACGGCCGGAGGTCATGGACTCCTCAGCCGAGACCTCCGAGGACGAGAGCACCGCCGATGAGTCCGACGTCGGGTCCCGCACCGGCACCCGACCGCCTTCCCCACCTGGCTCACGGTGCCGATGCGGCACCGCTTCGTGGTCGCGACGAGCATCCTCACCGCCGTGGTCACCGGGGTTCTGACCGGCCCCTACCTCCCGCTGTGGAAGGCCACCGACCAGAACTTCGACCCACTGAGCGCCGAGGCCAAGGAGACCGACGAGGCGAAGAAGCCCGAGACGCGGCGGGTGGCCACCGCCCGCGAGGTCATCGCCACCATCCCTGAGGGGGCCACGGTGGTCACCGACCTGTCGCTGCTGGCCTACCTGGTACCCCGGGCCGAGGTCTCCTGGTCGGGCACGAGCGGCCCCGACAAGGAGTACATCGTCATGAGCCGGAACAGCAACAACCAGTGGGGCACCACCGACGCCGCCACCTGGGGCGAGAGGCACACCACGCGGGGGCCACCTGCTCCCTCATCTTCAACAAGGACGGCTACCAGATCGCCAAGCGCGATGACTGAGGCGGGCCCCGGCGCCGATGCTGACACCGCGACGCCTCCGAGGCCGTGGGCGTTCCCAAACCGGGGGCTGTCCCCGACCCAGAGGCTGAGCCATCACCCACGGCCGCTGCGGGCTCCCCGCCAGTGGTCGGGCGGGCTCCGTCAGTGGCCGCCTCCCTGGCCCTGGTCGCCGCGGGAGGTTGCGCGGGCACGCTGGTGCGCGCGGCCCTGGCGCGGGCCTGGCCCACAGCACCCGGGCACCTGCCGGTGACGACGCTCGCCCTCAACGTCGTCGGGGCCCTGGCCCTGGGTCTGCTGCTCGGGACGCTCGGCGAAGGACGTCCCCGCCTGAGGCTGGCCCTGGGCACGGGGGTGCTGGGCGGGCTGACGACGCACTCGACCTTCATCCTGGAGAGCCACCGGCTGCTGGCCCCCGGAGGGGAACGCCGGCCACCCGGGTCCCTCGGCGCCGCCTATCTGGTGGGGTCGATGGCGGCCGAGGCTGGGCGCGGCCGGCCTCGGGCTGTGGCTGGCCTCGCCTACACCGCCCGGGCCACGCAGACGGCGGTCTCCTACCGGAGGCGTCATGAGCAGGGGCCGCCGCCCCCGGACTGGCGACCTGGCTCGCCGACTGGCTCCCCCTGGCGATGGCCGGCGGGGTGGGGGCGGCCTGCCGCTGGTGCGTGGACACCGCCGTCAGCCGCTTCAGCGGCCGAGCCGTCCGGGACGCCTCAGCGGGCGCCTTGCAGCGGCGTCGTTCCGGGGTGCGGGCGCTGCGGATGCCGTGGGGCACCGTCGTCGTCAACGTGACGGCCTGCCTCCTCATGGGCGTGCTCGTGGGGTGGGCGGGAGGCCCACCGCACTCGGGGCCCGGGCCGCCACCGCGCTGACTGTCCTGGGGACCGGGTTCCTGGGCGGGTACTCGACCTTCTCACGGCCTGCGTCGAGGGGGCGCGCCTGGTACTGGCAGGGGCGGTGGGGGCCCGGCCATCGTGCACACGACCCTCATGACGGTGGCGACGCTGGGCGCCGTCGGACTCAGGCTGGCCGGCGGCGCAGCACTGCGCTAGGGGCTGCGTCCGGCCGGGAGCCCCGACTCACTTTCGACCGAATCTTCAAAAACGACGCGTATACGTGTCGCCTGTGAAGATTCGGTCGAAGTATGCGCGACGACGTCGCTCCGAGACCAACCTGAGACGGCTGTGACGAACTGTGCTCTCATCTGCCGTATCAGGCGTGCTGTGGGGCGTGCCTCCTCTGACAGACTCGCTGCCATGAGTGTTCAGCCGCCTCTCCGACGCCGACCAGTCGAGGACCAACCGCGCCACGGTGATCACCCTCGTGGTCATCGCCGTCATCCTGGCCGTCCTCGCCGCGGTGCTGCTGCACAACGTCGCCTCCCGGCGCCATGACGCCGCCGCCACCAGCCAGGCCTCCGGCTCCGATTCTTCCACCGCGGTCCGCGAGCCCGTACCGGCCCCTCCGGTCGCCGACCAGCAGACCCTGGAGCTCATCCACTCCGAGACCCATCGCGACCCGACCGACGGCCAGGCCAAGGGGCAAGGTCGACGCACCGGTCGTCATGGTCATCTACTCCGACTTCGCCTGCCCCTACTGCACAGTTCGCCCAGAACGTCGAGGCCCGAGCCCTGGACAAGGCTGGTCGACCAGGGGACGTTGCGCATTGAATGGCGCGACCTGGCCCAGATCGAGTGAGACCTCGCCCCTGGCCGCTCAGGCCGGGCGGGCCGCCGCCAAACAGGGCAAGTTCTGGGGGTTCCACGACGCCGTCTACGCCGCCGCCGACCCAAGGACCACCCGGCCTACACCGAGGACTCCCTGGTCGACTTCGCCAAGAAGGCCGGGGTGCCGGATCTGAAGAAGTTCCGCGCCGACATGACCGCCGACGAGACCGTCAAGGCCGTCTCCGAGGCCACCAACCATGCCCACTCCATCGGCATTCAGGGCACCCCGTTCGCGATCGTGGGCGAGACCTATATCAACGGCTACCAGGACGCCGACTACATGACGGCGGTCGTCAAGAGCCAGGCCGCCAAGGCCAAGGAGACCAAGGGAGCCACGAGCCCCGCGGCACCGGCGTCGGCGTCGGCTAACTGACCACCACGGAGCGGAGCAACGACGGGTTCGGGCGGCGGGCTCACTCGATCCGCCTCAGGGTTTCATCCCCGACTCGCCCCACCGGCGGGCCGGGGACGCTATTCTTCCACCACCTGTCCCATCGATCGTCTGACGAGCAGCAACGCGGATGGCAACGTCAACAACGGTCGTTTCAACAAGGAGCGCGAGCATGGCACTGAGCATCGGCGTGGATGTCGGCGGAACGAAGATCGCGGCCGGCGTCGTCGACGACGACGGGAAGGTTCTTCCAGACGATTCGGCGCGATTCTCCGCCTTCAGCCGCCAGGCGATCATCGACACGATCACGATGGTGGTGCACCGGCTGCGGGAGGACTTTCCCGACGTGGCCACCGTGGGCATCGGGGCGGCCGGGATGGTGTCCTCGGACCGCAACACGATGGCGCACGGCACCAACCTGGACTGGACCGGGATGCGGATCGGCGACGTCATCTCCGAGGGCGTGGGCCTGCCCGTCGTCGTCGAGAACGACGCCAACGCCTTCGGGTGGGCCGAGGCCCGCTTCAGGGGCGGCCGGGGCAAGCACAACGCCCTCATCGTGGCCATCGGCACCGGGAGTCGGCGGGGCGATCATCGTCGACAGCCACCTCCTGCGCGGGGCGGCCGGATTTGGCGGGGAGATCGGGCACATCAACGTCGTCCCCGGCGGACGCCCCTGCGGCTGCGGACTGAGAGGCTGCCTGGGCGCTACAGCGCCGGCACGGCCCTGGGGTCAACGGCTGGGGCGGCGCAGTTCCGCCCCGGCTACGCGGCCCGCATCATTGAGCTCTCCGGCGGCAACCCGGAGCACATCTCGAGCAAGGCCGTCACCGCCGCGGCCCGCGAGGGCGAGCCAGCCGCCTGAGGTGCTACGAGCAGGCTCACCCACTGGCTGGGGGTGGGGCTGGCGGACATGTGCGCGCTGCTGGACCCCGGGTCATCGTCATCGCCGGCGGCCTGGCCGAGGCCGGCGACATCCTGCTGACTCCCGCCCGCAAGGCCTTCGCCGAGAACCTCACGGCCGGCACCTACCGGCCCGCCATTCCGGTGGTCCTGGCCGAGGGAGGTCAGGAGGCCGGGCTCGTCGGCGCCGCGGACCTGGCCCGCCAGCCCTGAACCACCCGGGCACCATCCTCGGGTCGGCCTGGAAACCATCAGCCATCCGAGGCTCTTAGCGGACCTTGCGGAGATGACGCGGCGTCAGCGTGCGCTATTGCACCGACGCTCCCATTGTTAGGTATGCCTTACCTCGGTTAGCGTCGACATACTCGCCCCGCCCTCCAGGCCCATCTCCGGTCCGGCCTTCGGCACGCCCATCATCCTTCCCAAGGGCCGCCATGGCGTGCACGGCACCGGAGAACGGGAGCAGCCCCATCCGATCGCCCAACTACCGGTGCCGTCTGATAGCCGCCTCAAGCAGTCCTCAGAGCGGCCTCGAGGGCGCTTCCCCAACACCACACCACCAGACGCACGAAGGAGTCCCGAGATGAGCCCAGCCAGACCGTCCGCCTCACCGACATCTCCGTTCCGCTTCTTCCATGTCACAGTGGCGGCAGTCCGCGACGTGACGCCGTCCATGCGACGCTTCACCTTCATCGGGGGATGATCTGGTCCACTACGCCGACCCGGGCTGGGACCAGCGGATCAAGCTGGTGCTGCCGGCGCCGGCGTCGGGTTACAAGCAGCTACCCGACGGCGAGGACTGGTACGGCCGGTTGATGAAGCTGCCCGAGGAGCACCGGTGCCCGATCCGTACCTACGACGCGCACGGTTCGCCACGAGGTGGAGGTTCCGGACGGAACGCGTGCGGAGGTGGACGTCGACATGGTGGTGCACGATCCGCTCGGCCCGGCCTCTCGGTGGATCCTTGAGGCTGAGGTCGGTACCGAGGCGGTCCTGCTGGGGCCGAACCGGCAGTGGGACGGCGATGCCGGGGGCGTGGACTTCGTACCTCCGCAAGTGACCGAGCGCTACCTGCTGGGCGGGGACGAGACGGCGGCACCGGCGATCGCCCGGATCCTGAGGATCTGCCCGCGAGCGCGCGGGGAGTCGCCGTCGTCGAGATGCCCGGTGACGCGGATGCCCTTTGCCTGCCTACGCACCCCGGGATCGAGGTGCGGGTGGCTGAGCGCAACGGCCGCTCGCACGGGGAGTTGCTCGTCGAGGGTGTACGCCGGGCCGCCGAGGAGCTGTGTCCGGTAGGGGTGCCGCAGGAGGTCGAGGAGATCGACGTCGACCGTGAGCTGCTGTGGGACGTGCCGCGCCACGCCAAGGGCGGGGACGCACTCAAGCGCACCACCCTGTACGCGTGGCTCGCCGGGGAGGCGGCTGCAGTGCGGACGATGCGCCGCCACCTGGTCAGCGAGCGTGGCATCGACCGGCGCTCTGTGGCCTTCATGGGCTACTGGCGCCAGGGCCGTGCCGAGGCCTGAGCCCGAGGGCTCCCGCACCGGCCAGCTGAACGGCAGATCGCGTCATCGAGAACGTACTTTCCGCGCGAGAACTGCGTTGTCCCGCAGATGACTGGGGGTGGACCTCAGTCGTCTGCGGGAGAAGTACATTCTCGCGGCGAAGCGCAGTCGCCGATTCCCAGGGGCGCCCAGCTCGTCCTTAGGCGGTCAGTCCGCCTGGGAGCGTTGACGGCTGCCGGATGGCCCGGAGCTGTCGACGTCTTCGGCGCTGTCGGCACTCTGGGCCGTTGCCCCAACCTTCTCAGCCTTGTCGGCGACCCGCTCCACGACGGGCCGGCCGTGGTCGGGGACCCCCTCGCCGACGCCGTCACCGTCGAGGTCGAGCTCGTCGGTCGAGCACTTCCTGGTCGAGCTCATCGGGGTCACGCACGGGCGAGTCGCCAGCGGACAGGAAGATCCCCACCCAGCGCGAGCGGGGTCGGAGTCGATGAGGAGGGCCTTGACGAACAGCGTCAGCGGCACCGCCAGGATGGTCCCCAGCGCCCCGATGACGGTGGACCAGAACAGCAGGCACAGGAACGTCGTCGTCGTGTTGAGTCCCACCGCGTCCCCGGTGAACTTGGGCTGGATGAGGGACTGGATGACGAAGTTGGCCGCCACGTAGGACAGGACCACCCACAGTGCGGTCCAGGGCCCGGAGTCCACCAGCCCCAGGACAGCCGGCGGGACCACACCCAGGACGAAGCCGATGTTCGGGATGTAGTTGGTGATGAAGGAGACCACGCCCCAGGTGATGGCCATCGGTACGTCCAGGTACCACAGGGTCACCGCATTGATGACGGCCACGATGAGGCCGAAGACCGTCGAGACCATCCGGTAGGAGCGCACCGCCTCGCAGAAGGAGACCATGGCGGCGGCCATGCCCGGCTTGAGGACGCTGAGGGCGGCGGCGCGGATCTCGATCTTGGCGGTGTCGAACATGAGGAAGACGACCACCATCGCCATGACGCCGAGCATCGCGCTGGCCGAGGTCAGCTGCCCCAGGACCGTCTGCGCCACCGTGACGAGCTGGGAGGTGTCCAGGATGTCGGTGACCTGCTTGAGCACCGTGGACTGGTCGACCCCCATGCCGTTGAGCTGGGTCTCGGCCTGTTTCCAGATCGCCTGGAACTTGGGGGCGTACTGCGGCAGGGTGTCGACGAGCTGGGCGACCGCGACGGCCAGGGCCGCGAACAGCAGCACGACGAAGGTGAAGATGAGCAGGATCGCCGCCGTCGCCGCGACCAAGCGCGGTACTCGATGGCGCGTCATCCAGGACACCAGTGGCCGGACCGTCACCACGAGGGTGAGGGCGAAGAAAGCCGGGGCGAAGAGGTCCTGAATGAGGTAGAGCCCCACCGAGCCGATCGTCAGCGCCGCCAGGAGGTAGGCGACGGTCTCCCCCTGCGTGCGCTCCCCGGGGACGGGGACGGAGGCCTTCGAGTTTTTTTCCGACACAGCTGCCATGGGCGCATCCTCCCACGGACCGACGACGCACCCCGACGCCACGGCCTCTAGCGCGCCGCGGGGAGCTCTCCGTCCTTCGCACCCGCGGCGACGGCCAGCGGCGGCACTCGTAGCGCTCCGACTGCCTGGGGACTCGCCTCACCCCACTGGCAGGACCTCGGCCAGCCAGGGTGTCGACGGCGCGGTAGAAGGCCTGCGGGTCGCTGCGGCGCACCTGGTGGCCGGCCCCGGGGACAAGGACCGGGCAGATGCGGAGGTTGCGGGCGGCGGTCTCAGGCCCTCGCGTCCCACGCGGGCGCTGCCGGGCCGGTCACCGGTGAGCAGCAGGGGTGGGGACATCGAGGCGGCCATCGCCTCGTCCCAGGGGACCTCGGGGTGACGACGCCGGAGAGCAGCAGGGCCGGATCGGTGCGCTGGGAGGCCCACACGCCCGGGAGGGCCTCGGCGTCGGGCATGGTCTCCAGGGCGCGTCCGACGGCGGCGGGCAGGGTCGGCGACCTCGGCGGTACGGGGCCCGCTCCCGGGCGGCGCCGCGGGCCAGGAGCTCGCGCGGGCTGCGGGTGCCGAAGCGGGCCGGGTCCTCCAGGACGACGCCGGAGACCAGGTCCGGGCGGCGGCCGGCGGCCACCATGGCGGTGGCCGCGCCCATCGAGTGTCCGATGACGACCGGGGCGGGCGACGTCGACAGTCCCAGGGCGTCCCGTCCGCGCGAGGCGGCCTCCAGGTCCTCCAGGACGGCGATGAGGTCCTCACGAGGACCTCCCCGCGCGCCTCGAGCCTGGGCCTGCGTCCACCGCGGGGACAGGCCGTGCCCGCGGGCGTCGACCGCGACGACCCGGTACCCGCGGTCCGCCCAGTGGTCGATGGCCTCGGCCAGCGAGACCGCGGAACCGGTGATGCCGTGGAGCAGGACCAGGGTGGGGGCGCCGTCGGGCCCCGTGACGATGCGCGCCAGTGAAGTCATGCCCCATCCTGCCTCGTGCCCCGGCCCGTAGGCTGACCCCATGAGCGAGACGAGCGAGCAGAGCACGCCGAGGATGAACGTCGAGTCCTTCAACCTGGACCACACGAAGGTGGCCGCGCCGTATGTGCGCGTGGCCGACCGCGAGGAGCCCGCCCGGCGGGGACGTGCTCGTCAGTACGACGTGCGGTTCTGCCAGCCCAACCGCGAGCACCTGGAGATGGAGGCCGTGCACTCCATCGAGCACCTGAGCGCCGAGCTCATGCGCAACCATACCGACCGGCTCATCGACTTCTCCCCCATGGGCTGCCAGACCGGCTTCTACGCCCTCATGCTGGGGGTGGGGACCGAGGAGTTCCTGCCGCTTCTGGAGGCGACCTTCCGCGACATCCTCACCGCCGAGGAGGTGCCGGCGGCCAATGAGGTCCAGTGCGGCTGGGGGCGAACCACTCGCTGGCCGCCGCCCAGGAGGCGGTGCGCGGCTTCCTCGCCGCCCGCGAGGAGTGGACGCGGGTCATGGCCTGAGGCATCCGCCTCTCCCGGCCGGGGACTTTTACTCGCGGTCGGGGACATCCCGCGCGTGCGGGGACACTCGCTCCCAGCCGGGGGCATTTCGCGCCTGCGGGGACGGGATTGCAGTCCCCGACGGCGTCGAATGCCCCCGTCCGGAATGACACGCACCCGGCCGCGCGAAATGTCCCCGCCGGTGAGGGGCAGAAGCCGAGGAGAGGCCAGTCCTCACATCCTGGCAACACCGTGGCCGGCAGAGTGACGGGGTGAGACGGTGCGCCGTCACCGGGCTCCGACGTCGAGCCCGGTCCGGCACCGGCGCCGACCGTATCCTGAGCCTCACTCAGCCCACCCCGCCCACCCCGTGCCCGCGCCGCGAGGCTTTCGACCCGAAGAGAACCTGACGCACGTGGAGAGCATCGATACCGTCACCATCACCAATCCCGCCAACCCCGTCCTCATCTGGTGGGTCATCGCCCAGCCGCTGCTGCTCTTGCTGTCCTTCCTCGTGGGGCGGCTGACGCGGTTCCTGCTGCGCGGGCGGGTCGCTGTGTCGGATGCGGCGGCCACACTCATCGCGCTCGTCGGCCTGTGGCTGGGGCTGCTGCTGGCGGGATGGATCTTCGACGAGGGCGACCTGTTCTCGATCAAGATGCTGGCGACCTCCTGCGGCGTGGCGGTCGTGGTGCTGGTGGCGACCTCCGCGGTGCTGGCGCGCGTCCAGCACCGTCGCACGCTGCTGCCGATCGCGGAGGTGGCCCAGATGGGCGAGTCCGACCGTCTGGAGTTCAAGTCCTCAGCGCGTTGGAACCTACGCACGGACAAGCGCGACGAGGCCATGGAGGAGGTCGTGGCCAAGACGGTGGCGGCCTTCATGAACTCCGCGGGCGGCACACTCCTGCTCGGTGTCGATGACGGCGGCAATCTCATCGGGCTCGGCCCCGACTACACGACCCTCAAACAGCCCGACGCCGACCGCTTCGAGCTGTGGCTGCGCGGCATGTGGCGCACACGCATGGGCACGAACGCGGCTGCGCTGCCGCAGGTGGACTTCGCGCCGACCCCGGATGGGACCGCGGAGGTGTGCTGGTGACCGCGCCCCCGTCCCCACTGCCGGTCTACCTCAAGCCGGGCCAAGGGACGCGACGAGGGCGGCACTGTGGGTACGGGTCGGCAACTCGACGCGGCGCCTGGAGGTGGACGACGCCGTCGACTACGTCATGCTGCGCTGGCCGCGGATCAACCACGTGGCCTGGCCGATCCGGCTTGGGAACTTCCTGCTGCGCCGCGACCAGTCGCGCAGGGCACTGCCCATCAACCCGGCCGCGGCCGTCACCGCCGCCACGGGTTCCCGGGACGACGAGGCTGCGGGCGAGTAGGCCGTCATAGGGCCAGGCCCGGCAGGGGCGACCCGCACAGGCGGGAACAATCTGCGCGTTCGGGGACATGTCCGCTGCAGCCGGGGACATCCTGCGCGTTCGGGGACGGGATTGCGGTCCCCGACGGCGTCGAACGCCCCGGCCCGGAACGACACGCATCCGGCCGCGCGGAATGTCCCCACCCGTGAGGGCGGGCCGACGGGAATCCGCCTGACCCGCCCTCGCCGGCCACCGCGAGCACCGGACTCAGGACACGACAGCGGCCTCCTTATCCGCAGCATCCTCAGCGTTCTCGGCCTGATTGTCCGCGCAGTCCGTCTCCGGTCGGGCCGACTGGCCGGCGTCGACCTCCTTCTGCTCCAGTGCCTGCTCCAGGCCCTCCCTTCGACGTCGACGACAGGGGAGCAGCCGGTCCAGCCATGCCGGCAGCCACCAAGCCTTCTCCCCCAGCGCCGCCATGAGCGCGGGAATGAGGGTCATGCGCACGAGGAAGGCATCGGCGGCGATCCCGACGGTCAGACCGAGGGCGATGGGCTTGACGTAAACGTTGTCGGTGTGAACGAAGGCCACGAAGACGCCGACCATGATGACGGCCGCCGCCACCACGACTTTCGCACTGCCCAGGAATCCGGTCTCGACCGCCGCCGCGGCCGCCTCACGACGAGCCGCAGGCGTCGCGGAAGTCGCGTCACCGCGCCGCCGGCTCCACTCCTCGCGCATGCGCGAGACGAGGAAGACCTGGTAGTCCATGGCCAGCCCGAACAGGACTCCCATGACGATGACCGGCAGGAAGGAGATGACGGCGCCGACCTTGGAGACGGCCAGGAGGTCGGCCGCCCACCCCCAACCGAAGACGGCGCCCACCGCGCCCATGCCCGCCCCCAGCGACAGTAGGTACCCGAGGGTCGCGGTCACAGGGAACGGCGACGGAGCGGAAGACCACCATGAGGAGGATGAGCGAGAGTCCCACCACCACGATGCCGAAGGGGATGAGGGCGGCGTTGAGCTCCTCGGCGACGTCGATCGCGACGGCGGTCTGGCCGGTGACCATGACGTTGTCGAGCCCGTAGCGGCTCTCATAGTCGCCGGCGTGGGAGCGGATGTTACGCACGAGCTCCATCGTGGCGGGGTCGACCTGCGACTTCTCGGGACGGACCTGGACGAAGGCGAGGGTCCCGTCCTCGTTGGGGGTGGCCAGGGAGACTCCCTCAACGCCGTCGAGCTGGGAGAGGTCACGGGCCAGGCCCTGAACCGCGGCGACGGAACCGGAGGGCTGAGAGACGTCGGCAATCACGACGATGGGGGAGTTGTAGCCCTCGCCGTAGGCCGCGGCGACGGCGTCGTAGGTCTCGCGCTGCTGCGAGCCCCTTCTCGGCGAAACCGTTGTCGGTCAGGGCCAGGCGCAGGCCGCTGGCGGGGACGGCGCACAGTCCCAGGAGGACGACGACGGCGCCGATCGTCATCCAGGGGCGGCGGGTCACTGCGCGCACCCAGCGGGACGCCGGCCTCCGGTCCGCGTCCGCGCCGCTGGCAGCGACCTTGCCGCGGCGCGGGAGCAGACGCTTCCCGAGGATGCCGATGAGAGCCGGGACGACCGTCAGGGCCACGAGCACGGCCACCGCCACGACCGCCGCCGAGGCCAGTCCCATCGTGGTCAGGAACCTGATGCCGGCCACGCTCAAACCGCACAGGGCCACGATGACCGTGGTACCGGCGAAGACGACGGCCCCTCCGGAGGTGGCGGTGGCCCGCCCTGCGGCCTCGGCCGGCTCGACGCCGTCGGCGAGGTACTCACGCGCCCGCGAGACGATGAACAGTGCGTAGTCGATGCCGACCGCCAGTCCGATCATGACGGCCAGGACCGGGGTGGTGGAGTTGATGTCGGTGATGCTCGCCGCCGCGAGGATGCCGAGCATGCCCGGTTCCCACACCGACGGCAGGCGGCGATGAGCGGGAGTGCCCGCAGCCACGAGGGAACCCGAAGGAGATGAGCAGGACGATCGCGGCGATGGCGACGCCGACGAGTCTCAACGGCGGAGATACCGATCCCCACCTCCTGGTCGATGTTGCCGCTGCGCTGGACCGTCAGAGACGAGTCCATGGCCTCGGTGCGCTCGGCGAGGGTATCGAGGTCTTGGGCGACGGTCTTGGCCTTCGGCGTGGTTCCGGTGGTGATGGAGCCGACCGAGGCGTCCGCCTGCACCTGGACGAGCACGTGGGTGCCGTCGGCGGAGACGGTCGACGCCACCCCGGTGGCCTTGTCCCCGAAGGGCGGGGAGACCGTGGCGACGCCGTCGATCTGCGAGGCCCGAAGGGCGAAGGCGTTGACGGCCGGGGCGTGGTTCTCGATGCGGCCGTTGGAGCTGGTGATGAGGACCTGCTCGCTCGTGCCGGCCGCTTGGGGAAGCCGGTCGGAGAGGACCTCCAGGCCCCGCATCGACTCGGTACCGGAGATGGTGAAGGTGTCGTCGAGCTGGATACCGGTGGTGGCGACGACGCCACCGAGGGCAGCGATGAGCAGCGCCCAGGCGGCGAGGACCCGGGTGGCGTGACGAGCGCACCATCGCCCCAGGGATAGGAGGAAGTTGGACATGGCAGCCCTTTCAGAAGGTACGGAGATGATCGAATTCGATACGCAAACGTACTGGATACATGTATGTATTGAAACCCAGGACGTTGTGACTCCTCGCACCCCCACAGCGCCGGTAAGGTGGGCGGTCTCATGACACCGAGCACCGACCCGCCAGCCGCCGAGCGCACACTGCGCAAGCGGGAGAACACCCGCGCCCGTCTCATCGAGGCGGCTGCGGACATCATCGCCTCCAAGGGCATCGCCAGCACTCGTATTGACGACGTCGTCAAGCAGGCCGGCTTCACCCGGGGCGCCTTCTACTCCAACTACTCCTCGCTCCAGGACATCCTGACCGAGGCCATCGTCACGCGCTCCAACACCTTGCTGTCACGGGTCACGCAGGCCATCGACTCCTTCGAGGGCGCTCCCACAATGGACTCGCTCATGGAGCTGCTCGAGGCCATCCGCCCCGAGGCCCGCACCATCTACCTACTGACCACGGAGTACTCCCTCTTCCAGCTGCGCAACCCCGACAGCCCGAAGATCCCCGGGACGGCTCGCGCCGACTTCACCGCCAGACTGTCCGGGACGGTCGAGAAGGTGCTCATCCGCATGGGACGCCGCCCCACCGTCCCCACGGCAAGCCTGGCTGATCTCGTCAGCCTGCTCTTCATGGACTCGATCACCGAGAGCATCGACGGCAGCAGGCTGCGCGACCTCATCGAGGCGGTCATCATCGGGCTGAGCACGCCGACGAACGCTGACGACGCCTGAGTCGCTCCGCACCAGAGCCCGCCTCCCGTCGAAGCCAGATCCCGCCCCCTCGCAAGGTGCACATCGACACCATCCCCGGCGGCAGAAGGCCACAGCTACCAGCCGACCCCCACTGCACGCTCTCTACAGCACTCGACAGAGCCGCCGTGCGGCGAATCTGTCCACCTGGGACGACTTTGAATCACGGCAACCCTCACCGCGATTTACAAAAGGCCCAGGTCATCACCCTGTTACTCCATGCTAGTAGATTCGATCAACCGTCAAAGCCGTCCCATCTGGACACAAACGGACACACCTCAATCCACAAGCACCCACTCCAGCGAGACACACTTTGATGATGTTTGACATCATTTACGTATGAATAATTCATCCAGAATCGAGGAGCTGCTGGCGCGTCTCGCCGCTCACCAGGGAGCAGCGCGCCTGAGCACGCTGTGCAGCACGCGGACCGAACGGCGTCTTGCCACCCGAGCCGCCGCCGATGGGCTCATCAATCTTCACCCGAACCGCGTGGTCGCGCTGAAGAGTGCCGACCCTCGTTTCATCCTCTGCCGACGCATCAGGGGTGTTATCACCTGCGCCCATGCGATGCAGCACTACGGCCTGCCACTGCAATCAGCGCCCACAACGTTGCACATCGCCATCCCCGGGAACCGGGGTCACATACCGGACGCAATCGGGCGCGTCGTCACCCACCGGTTGAGCGGTCTCATTCTCCCCGCCGCAGATGCGGCACCGGTGGCTTCCGTGGAACAGGCACTTATCTGCTACCTACGTTGTGCGGACGAGCTTGATGCACTCATCGCACTCGATGCGGCCCTTCGACTTGGTCTGACGACCCGCTCTCAGCTTGAGAGCCTCCTACGGGGTCCGCGAAACCACCGCTCCCGCACGCTTGTGTCACGGTCGCTCCCCGATGCCCGCTCTCTCCTGGAGACGATCGCTCGTTATGAGCTAGAAGAGGCCGGATACCGGCCGGCGACGGCAGTGTTCGTCCCCGGCGTTGGAGAGGTGGATCTGGTGCTGACAGCTCACCCACACGACCTCACCCCCGGTCTCACGCCCGACACCAAGGCGCTTCGATCAGACAGTCACCCAGCGCTTCTCATCGAAACGGACGGCTACACCTTTCACTCCTCCCATCTCGACTGGGAGCAGGACCACCTGCGCGACCAGGCCGCGATCACCGCGAGTCACGTTCCATTGCGTCTGACTAGCCGACAGGTCCTCCAGCACGGCACGGTCGAGATTGTCACCCCCATCGCCATGAGTATGGGGAATCACCCCGATCATCCGCTCCAGGCGGGGTGAAGGCACCCTTACCCCATAGGTTCCGAGCACGACGGGCACGGCAGACAAACTGGGAACCGTCACCTGGATCATTGGCGGACGCAGACCGCCGCATCTGCTCCCGCCCCTGGAGCCAGACGTCCCGACTCCTGGCCCATGGACGTATGAACGGCAGCATGTCCTCAGAGCAAAGAGACCGACAGAGTCACCATGCAGCGATTCTGTCCGTATAGGGACGACATTGAATCGCAGCAGCCCGCATCGCGGTTTACAAAAGCCCAGGTCATCACTCTGTTACTCTATTTCAGATACCGGATGCGATCAGCCGTCAAAGCCGTCCCATCTGGACACTTTCAGGGCTCGGGCACCTCTGTAGGCTCAGCGTGTGAGTCGCACCAGTGCCGCGCCCGTCATCGTCTCCTGCGCCATGGCTGAGGAGGCCCAGCCCTTCCTGGACGCCCCTGCCCGAGCGCGCGGCAGCCCAGGCGCCGACCCTGCCGGGCTCCGCGCGCGCCTGGTCCCTCCAGCCTCCCGACGACGAGCGCGAGCTCATCCTGGTGCGCAGCGGTATCGGGCTCGTGGCGGCCGCGAGCGCGCTGGCGACGGTCCTGGCTCAGGTCCGCCCCGGCGCCGTCGTCTCGGCGGGGACCACCGGCGGGCTCGGCCGCCAGGTCGAGGTCGGCGACGTGTGCGCCTCGAGCGAGCCCTGGCCTACACCGACGCCGACGCCACCGCCTTTCGGCTACGCCCGCGGCCAGACCCCGGGCCAGCCGGAGACCTTCGCCGGGGACCCGGCCCTGCTGGAGCGCCTGGAGCAGGTGGGCCCAGGAGGCCCTGCGCGGCGCCACGGCGTCGTCGGGCTCGGCGCGGCTGCGCGTCGGTCAGATGCTGGCTGGCAACTCCTTCGTGACGGCCGCGAACGTGGCCGACACCCGCGAGGTCTTCCCCTGCGGCATTGAGCACGGACATGGAGTCGACGGCGCTGGCGCAGGTGGCGGCGAGCGCCGGCGTCCCCTTCGTCTCGGTGCGCGGCGTGTCCGACCTGTGCGGCCCCGGAGGCGGGCCAGGACTTCCACATCGCCGCTGAGGAGGCCGCCGCCCGCAGCGCCGCGGTCGTCCTGGCTCTGCTCGGCTGATCCACTGACGGCCCCGAGCCTCACCGACATTTTCTTCACAGATCGACCTTTTCTTCAGAAACGACCCGGAGCCGCGTCGTTTATGAAGTTTTGGTCGGTTTGTCGGCCTGGCGCAAGCGAGCCTCACCGGCACGAGTCGGACTGCGGCGTGAAGGCCGACGTCGGGCAGCTGGCGCCCCACTCATTCATCGCATCGAGCACCGGGCCGCAGGCTCCCTGCCCAGGTCGGTGAGACTCGTAGACCACGCGGGGCGGCACCTCCGGGTAGGCGTGTCGGGTGACGATCCCGCGCGACTCGAACATCCGCAGCCGGTTGGTCAGCGTGTGCGCGCTGATCCCCGGCAGGGCGTCGCGCAGCTCCCCGAAACGCTGCGGGCCGTGCATGAGCTCGCGCACGATGAGCGTCGCCCACGGCCCGTCGAACAGCAGCAGGAACCTCGCCACCCCGCACTCGGGAAGATCGACCTCACTCATGACATCGAAACCTACCCCAATAGTGCAGTTGACGTAACTGATGCATCGTATGCACTAATGGCGTCATGGCTGACATCGTTCATGGCGCCACGGGCGCTCAAGGCTCTCCCATCCTGTCCGCTCTGACCTCCGCCGGGCGCACTGCCATCGCTGCGGTCCGGCACCCTGAGGCAGTCCCCGCCGGCATCGCCGCCCGGCAGGTCGACCTGGCCTCAGCGGACTCCCTCGCCGCCGCCTATGAGGGCGCCGACGGCGTCTTCGTCCACCTGCCCATGGGCGCAGCCGAGGCGGCGGCCGCCCAGGCCCGGGCCGTCGTCGAGGCGGTCACCCGGGCCCGCCCCGGCCGCGTCGTCATCTCCACCAGCGGGCAGATCGTCGACCAGCCGGGACTCACCGCTGCAGGCGCCCGCGGACAGCCCCATCATGACGCTCATCGACGGCGTGACCGGCAGCGGCGTCCCCACGGCCGTGGTCGCCCCGCGCCTCTACCTGGAGAACCTGCTCCTGCCGGTCGTCCTGGGCCCCGTGCTCGAGGAGGGCGTGCTGCGCTATCCGCTTCCGGCGTCGTTCCCGGTCTCCTGGAGCTCGCACCTGGATGTGGCTGAGGTCGTCGCCCGCCTGCTCACGAATGACTCCCCCACCACGGGCACGGTCGGCGTCGGCCACCCTGCCCGGACCGACGGGACCGGATCTGGCCACGGCCTTCTCCAGCACCTGGGCCGCGAGGTCCGTTTCGAGGGCCATCACGCCCGAGGGACCTTCGGCGGTCTCATCACACCGCTCTTCGGGCCGGCCGCGGCGCCGGTCGTCGACCTCTACCGGGCCCTCAACGCGCAGGACGGCAACACCATCGCCGAGGACGGCAGCGCCCAGGAGCTCCTGGGGCTACGACCGCGCCCGATCGAGCAGTGGCTGGAGGACCTGGCGGTCTCGTAGCCGCACTCACCGACATTTTCTTCACAGATCGACCAAAACTTCAGAAACGACGCGGCTCCGGGTCGTTTCTGAAGTTATGGTCGATCTATCTGCCGGCGCGGGCTCCCGGGCGCGGCATCGAGGCGACAGCAGGGCGCGGCAGGTTACGGGCGTCTGCCGGGCGCCGCTCAGTCGGCCTAGCGCAGGCGGGCCTCGACGCGTTCGACCTTCGCGGTCATCTGGTCGGTCCAACCGGGGCGGATGTCGGCCTTGAGGACGAGCGCCACGCGCGGGCTCACCTCGGCGACCGCCTCGCAGGCCCGCTTGACCACGTCCATGCACTCGTCCCACTCTCCCTCGACCGTGGTGAACATCGACGTCGTCTCATGGGGCAGCCCCGAGTCGCGCACTACACGCACGGCTCGGGCCACCGCCTCCGAGACCGATCCGTCAGGGGCGTCAGTGGTGGTCGGGGACACGGAGAAGGCGATGAGCATGCGGCCAGGCTAGCCCTCGCGGCACCATCCGGGCCGCCGCTCCCGACCGTTCTTGCCTTTCGAGCGCACTCGAAGTCCTACGGTCTGCGTCATGACCAGCTCGACCGCTTCACGCAGCGAGCCCGACAACGTCCGGCTCCGCGAGGCGCTCCGCCTCGACTCCGTCCCACCCAGTGACAACGTCGGGCCGGCAACCGGGCCTGGTGCAGCCGGATGGGACATTGCGACCACTGCCGATCGCCTGGGGGTCAGCGCCCACACGCTGCGCTACTACGAGCGGATCGGACTCGTGCGGGTGGACCGTGACGCCTCGGGACATCGTCGTTACGACGCCGCCGGCGTACGGCGTCTGGTATTCCTCACCCGGATGCGGACCTCGGGCATGCCGATCCGCGATCTGCGGCGCTATGTCGACATGGTCGAGGCCGGTCGGGACACGGTGCCCGAGCGCCTGTCCCTGCTCACCGAGCACCGCTACGGCCTGCGCACCCGCATCGACGAGCTCCGGCTCGCGCTGGCCGCCACCGACTACAAGATCGCCGCCTACACGCGGGAGCTGGAGGGGCAGGCCGCCACGGACAACATCGACACTTCCGAGACTGACAAGGAGAACCCCTCATGACCGCTGAAACCTCTCACCCCCAGCACGACGTCAGCAGCCCCGAGAACCTGGCCCGGCGCGAGCGCGGCCTGGAGGTCGCCCGCTCGGTCGACGGTGAGGCGGCCCAGGCCGTCATCGACTCGCTGGCGGACATCAGCCCGGCGCTCGGCCACCACATCGCGGCCTTCGGTTTCGGGGACGTCTACGCCCGCCCCGGGCTCGACCCGCGCAGCCGCCAGCTCGTCACGATCGGCGTGCTCACGGCCCTGGGCGGCTGCGAGCCGCAGCTGAGGATCCACATCGGGGCCGCCCTCAACGTGGGGCTGACCCGCGAGGAGATCATCGAGGCGATCCTGCACGCCTCGGTCTACGCCGGTTTCCCGCGGGCGCTCAACGCGACCTTCGTGGCACGCGAGGTCTTCGCCGAACGCGACGCCACCGACTGATCGTCCACATCGGCTCGTATCGCGGCGGCCTCAGCAGGTCGCAGCGCGGGGCTCAAAATGAGGCAGCGTGTCCACATCGGTGACAAAGGCGGGCTCCGGGTGCACATCGCCGCAAAGAAACCGCATGATTCCGCGGTTCTGTTGACGGCCTGATCGGGCTGCAGGTTCCTTTGTCACCGATGTGGACACCTCTGGGCTCACTCGGCCCGGATCCGGCGGCCCCGGAGGCACTCCCCGCCCACCGCCGTCAGGTCACCCTACAGCGCCACGAGGACCTGGACCATGACGATCTTGACGACGATGGCCAGGGGCGAACAGGGTCGCGTAGCCGGCCTCGATGCGCTCGTCATCGCGTTTGGACAGGGGCGAAGGCCAGGGATCGCGGGCTGCCCGACGAGCCCGGGCCAGGCCGCCGGAGGCGCGCTGCGCGGAGACCCCGGCCCACCGCGCCCCGGTCAGCAGGGACGATGGCGCTGACCGCCACGACGAGCGCGGCGAGCACCCCCACCTTGAGCCCCGTCATCGAGAAGGCCGAGGCCGCGAAGTCCGGCCCCGAGGCCAGCCCGATCGCGGCCAGGAAGAACAGCAGCCCCAGGCTGGCGAATGGTGGAGTTGGCGGCGTGCGGCAGTCCCCACACGAAGGGCCCGGTGCGCCCCACCCTCCCCAGGACCATGCCGACGACGAGCGGCCCGGGCCGCCACCCCGAGCCGCAGGGTGATGCCGCCGGGAAGCGGGATCGCCACCAGCCCCAGGAGCACGCCGAGCGCCATGCCGGCCCCGACGGAGAAGGCGTCGATCTGGGCGATGGAGCGCTCGGAGTCGCCGAACCAGTCGGCGGCCTTCTCCAGCTCGTCGCTGGGGACGACCGCCAGCACCCGGTCGCCGAGCTCCAGGACGAGGTCCTCGCGGGCCAGCAGGTCGAGGTCGCCGCGCTTGACGCGGGTGATGACGCCCTGGAAGCGCCCGGGCATGTCCACCTCGGCGATGGTGCGACCCGGCCACCCGTGTCGAGGAGACGGTCAGGCGCCGGAAGTCGACGGCGGTGCGGTCCTTGGCCAGGCAGTTGTGGAGCCCGGTGCCCAGGTCGTGCACGGCGGACTCGACGGCGGACGGCGCCCCGACGATGACGACCTTGTCCCCGGGCAGCAGCACTCGCCGGGGGCCACGACCCGGGTCTCGCCGTCGCGCTCCAGGTAGGGAGATGCGGATGCTGCCCTCCTTGAAGGCCTTCATCTCGCCGAGCGCCACCCGCTGGAGGAGGTAGACGCTGGTGGCGGTGATGCCGTCGGCGCTGGCGGGCCGCGGGTCGCGCCGCCCGGGCCAGGAGCGTCCCCACGACCCCGGACACGATGAGGATGGCGACGGCCACGCCCACGGGGTAGGCCAGGGCGTAGCCGACGGCGGGCTCCTGGGTGCCGGCTGCCCTCGATGGCGGCGTCGAGCACCGGGCGAGGTGAGGGCGCCCGCGTAGGCGCCGGAGTCCATCGCGGGGCTCACGCCGGCCAGGTGGGAGTAGAGGCCGCCCGCCCCGCCGGCGATCACGAGCGCGACGACGCACAGAGCCATGAGCGGCAGCTGCCGGCGCAGGTCGCGGAAGAAGGTGTTGCCGGCGGCCAGGCCCACGGTGTAGCAGAACAGGGCCAGGCCGAGGCTGCGCAGCAGGGTCGAGGTCGGCGCCGAGCCGGGGGTCGAGGGCGCCCACCGCGAGGCCCACGAAGAGCGCCCCGGCGGCGCCGAAGCGGATCGGTCCCAGCGGGATCTGCCCGACGGCGGTCCCCAGGCCGATGACGAGGAAGACGGTGAGGATCGGCGCCTGCGCGAGGACGTCGAGAACGGGATGGAGCACGGACACGACGCCAGGGTAGCCGCAGGCCCCCGAGCACCTCGCAGAACCCCGCGCACCCGAGTCTCGGCCCGAGCCCGGCAACGTCATGCGCGACGCCGTACAGCAGCCACCGGAAGCATTATTCAATAGGTGGGATAAAATGGCATTGATGTCGGGGGTGAAAGACATGCACCCCGCCACCGGACTCGCCATTGCTTCCCTTCCGCCACCAGGAGGAATACCCTGGAGGAGTCACCGGAGACGATGACGTCACACCTTTTCTCGACGACGAGAACGGAATCCCGATGCCCCAGAAAGAAGCCTCCTTACCCACCTACTCACCGGAGGAGGAGAAGCGGATCATCCGCAACGCCGACGGCGTCCCCGTCGGCATACGTCCTGATAATCGATGGACACCCGCACGAATCGCCACATGGGTGGTCATCACCGCCCTGGGCGTCCTGGGGTGGTGGATGCTGGCGGTCGTGCGCGGCGAGCACGTCAACACCATCTGGTTCGTGGTCACCGCCGTGCACCTACGCGATCGGGTACCGCTTCACGCCCTCTACATCCAGCGGCGCATCATGCGCCCCGACGACACCAACGCCACCCCGGCCGAGCGCATCAACAACGGGCGCGACTTCGACCCCACCCACCGTGTCGTCCTCTACGGCCACCACTTCGCGGCCATCGCCGGCGCCGGCCCGCTGGTCGGCCCGGTCCTGGCCGCCCAGATGGGCTACCCTGCCCGGCACCCTGTGGATCATCATCGGCGTCCTCGTGGCCGGCGCGGTCCAGGACATGCTCGTCCTGTTCTTCTCCATGCGCCGCGGCGGCCGCTCCCTGGGCCAGATGGCCACTGACGAGATCGGCAAGATCGGCGGCATCGTGGCGACCATCGTCGTCTTCGTCATGCTCGATGATCGTCCTGGCGGTCCTGGCCATGGTCTGCGTCAACGCCCTGGCCGCCTCCCCTGGGGCGTCTTCTCGGTGGGCATGACCATCCCGATCGCCATCGGGATGGGCCTGTGGCTGCGCTTCGTCCAGCCCGGCAAGATCACCCAGGTCTCCTTCGTCGGCTTCGGCCTGCTCATCGCCGTCATCATCGGCGGGCGCTGGGTGGCCGAGTCCTCCTTCGGCCACTACCTGCACCTGTCCCCCACCACCCTGGTGTGGGCGATGATCATCTACGGCTTCCTGGCCGCGGTCCTGCCCGGTGTGGGTCCTGCTCACCCCGCGCGACTACCTGTCGACCTTCATGAAGGTCGGCACCATCACGATCCTGGCCCTGGGCATCATCATCGTGCGCCCCCTGGTGGAGATGTCCGCCGTCACGGAGTTCGCCTTCAACACCGCGGGCCCGGTCTTCGCCGGCACCCTGTTCCCCTTCCTGTTCATCACCATCGCGTGCGGCGCCCTGTCCGGCATGCACGCCATGGTCTCCTCGGGCACCAGCCCCAAGATGGTGGAGAAGGAGACCCAGGTCCGCATGATCGGCTACGGCGGCATGCTCATGGAGTCCTTCGTGGCCATCATGGCGCTGGCGGCCGCGGTCTCGCTGAGCCCGGGCATCTACTTCTCCATGAACACCTCGACGGCGACCATGAACAAGCTCGCCGGCCCCGAGACGGTGGCCGCCGCCCCTGCAAGACCACCGACGACCCCGGAGCACCACTGCGAGAGGCTCGCCGAGGCCGCCGTCGCCAAGCTCGGCGTCACCGACGCCCAGGGCCGCAAGGCTCACCCCCGAGTGGGACTCCTGGGATGACACGGGCAACCCCCAAGACCTACACGGGCGCTGAGGCCCTGGAGCGCCTGGCCAGCGACGTCGGCGAGCCCAACGTCGTCTCGCGCACCGGCGGCGCCCCCACCCTGTCGGTGGGCATCGCCCACATCCTCCACCAGATCGGCGGGGGCCGAGCCATGATGGGCTTCTGGTACCACTTCGCCATCATGTTCGAGGCCCTGTTCATCCTCTCGGCCGTCGACGCCGTCACCCGCGTGGCCCGCTTCCAGCTCTCCGACGCACTGGGCAACGCCTTCCCAAGTTCAAGGACCCGTCCTGGCACGTGGGGCGCCTGGGGACCACGGCGGTCGTCGTCGCCTCCTGGGGGCTCCTGCTCCTCGTGGGGTCACCGACCCGCGCGGCGGCATCCAGACGCTCTACCCGCTGTTCGGCATCGCCAACCAGCTCATCGCGGCCGTGGCCCCTGCTGGTGGTCACCGTCATGGTGGTGCGCAAGGGCTACACGAAGTGGGTGTGGATCCCCGCGATCCCGCTGGTCTTCGACACGGCCGTCACCTTCACGGCCTCGTGGCAGAAGATCTTCTCCACCGATCCGCTCGTGGGCTACTTCCAGCAGCATCGCGAGGCCGTCGCCAAGCTGGGCACGCTCACCGACCCGGCCAAGATCGAGGAGACCAAGGCGATCGTGCGCAACACGATGATTCAGGGGACGTTGTCGATCGTCTTCCTGGTCATGGTCGCCTTCGTCATGGTCTGCGCCCTCATCCGCATCGTCCAGACGATCCGCAACCGGGACACGACGACGTCGGAGGACCCGTACCAGGAGTCCAACTTCTACGCGCCTGAGACGATGATCGCCTCCTCGCTCATGAAGAAGGTCTCCCGGGAGTACGAGCAGGTGGGCGACCCGGCCCTCATCCCCCACAAGGCCCACGCGGAGAAGTCATGACGGCTACTCCTCCGACACCGCAGCCGGCGGATCGGGTGAGCGCCCGACGTCGGGTGCACCAGGTCCTGACCCGGGCCCGCACCCTGTGGCGGGACATGACCGGGGAGTCCGCCTATGACCGCTACCTGAGCGCTACGCCCGCGAGCACGCGCAGTGCCCCAACGGGCACGGGGGCGACCACGGCTCCGGGCACGGTTCTGGGTATGGCCCCATGAGTGAGCGCGAGTTCTGGCGCGCCCGGGCCAAAGCAGGCTGAGACGGAGATCAACGCCAGCTGCTGCTGAGTCCCCGGGGAACTCACCCTGTGCTCCGATCGTTACCGCCCGCCTTCCGGGGTTCCCGGAGGGCGGGCGGTAGCGTCGTAGCGTGCCCGCCCAGCAGCCCGCGCCCGAAGCACTGACCTCCGCTCGACACCTCCTGGGAGACGTCACCGGCGTCGGCCGGTGCGCCGTCCGCCGGCCGCACCACGGGCTCGACACATGCCCGAGTCCCTCCCCTCCGGGCCCCTCCTCCTACGAGCGGATCGCCCGCGTCGCGGCGGTCATCCTCCCTGGCCGTCATCTGCGTGGCGGTCACGTGGCCCTCCGGACGCGAGGTCGCCGAGCTCAAGGACACCATGGGCCCGGCATTCCTCAGCTCCGAGGGCAAGGACGTCGTCCTCAACCTGGTGATGCTGGCGCCGGCCACCTTCTGCGCCGTCGCGGGCTGGCGGGACATCCCCTGGTGGATGTGGGGCGCTGGTGGGTTGCGTCGTCGGGCTGAGCGCCGAGGTGCTCCAGAGCCTCCTGCCGATGCTGGAGCGGCGCCCTCGCTGGCCAATGTCGGCCAGAACGCCGTCGGCGCCTGGGCCGGGCGCCCTGACCGCCTGGTACCTGCTGCGCCGCCTGCACCCCCGGCCCGCCGCCGCCTGACTCCCCGTCATCCCCGGAACGACGCCGCACCGTCACGAACGGACCGCGTCCCTTCAAGGGCGGGGACGCTCAGGCACCGTGCGCGCACGCACGAGGGTGGGGTGCTGCTGGAAGGGTCAGGGATACTCCACGTAGGCGGGACCTTCGTGCAGTACGCACAACCTTCAGCCAGTAGATCCCGGCCCTCGTACAGTAGGCCGACCCGCGGGATCCGGAGCAGGGCCGACCCGGAAACTAGGGACAGCAAGGCCCGGACCATGCGGCCCGGGCCTTTCCGTTCTGTGCGCGGGGACTCGAACCCCCATGATCGTAAGATCACACGGACCTGAACCGTGCGCGTCTACTAATTCCGCCACTCGCGCGAGAAGCGAGCATGAGACTAGCCTGCCGACCCCCGCCGACGTCCAATCCTCACCCACCACATCCGGCCGTGAGACCGCTCACGACACAATTACCTCACACAGCGGGGCCGTCTCCCTGCGATCGCTTCGCTACCGTTACGATGGGAACGGTATCGGCCTGCACGCAGGACCGTGCAGGCCCATAGCGAGGCGGGACAGTCCCTGTCTCCCGGCTCCATCCCGGGGGCCGCCACACCATATTTGGGGGAGGTACTGTCCATGGGATTCCTGGACAAGTTCGAGAAGGGCGTCGAGAACGTCACGAACCGCGCCATGTCCCGTTTCTCGGACGACATCGAGCCCATCGAGATCGCCTCGAAGCTCCGCGAGACCATGGACAAGCGCGCGGCGTCCTTCGCCCGCGACCGTTCAGTGGTTCCCAACATCTTCCGCATCCACCTCACCCCACCGAGCATCGAGCGCATCACCGCCTGGGGGCTGGGACGAGATGGTGCGTCAGATGGAGGAGGTCGCCACCTCGCACGCCGCGGACCAGGGCTACTCCTTCGTCGGCCCGGTCGAGGTCTCCTTCCTCGTCAACAACAACCCCAACGCCCCGGCGATCGAGATCGAGTCCTCCACGCGGCGCGGCGCCGCCGCCCCGGCCGCCTCCGCCACCGCCACCCCGGCGCACCCGATCGTCGACATCAACGGCCAGCGCTACCTGCTCACCGGGACCCGGTCACCGTCATCGGGCGCGGCTCGAGGCGGACATCATCGTCGACGACTCCGGCGTCTCACGCCGTCACCTGGAGATCCGCCTGACGCACGGCAACGCCATCGCCAGCGACCTGGGCTCCACCAACGGCACCTTCGTCGAGGGCCAGCGGGTCGACGCCGTCACCCTCGTGGACGGCAACACCCTCACCATCGGCCGCACCCAGATCCTGTTCTGGGATGGCACCCAGAACAGCGGGAGTCAACGGGTGAGCGCACTCGCCTTCACGATCCTACGGCTGGGCTACCTGGTCCTGCTGTGGTTCTTCCTGTACCTCATCGTGCGCGTCATGCGCCGCGATATGGCCGACTCCCCGTCGCCGGCCCGTCACGTCGACGCTCCGCGGGCGGCTCGAGCAGCCCTCAGGCCCGCCCCCCAGGGGCCGACGACGCAGCGCCACCCGCCTGGTCATCACCGAGGGCCCGCTGGCCGGCTCGACCGTGCCCCTGAGCCCGTCGTCGATCATCATCGGCCGCTCACCCTCCTGCACCCTGGTCCTTGACGACTCCTACGCCTCATCGCGCCACGCCCGCGTCTTCCCCAAGGACGGCGCCTGGTGGCTGGAGGACCTCGGATCCACCAACGGAACCATGATGGACGGCCGCCCCGTGCACGGCGCCGTGGAGCTCCCCATGAACATTCCTGTCAGAATCGGCCAAACGACGCTGGAGCTGCGCTCATGACCATCTCCCTGCGCTTCGCCGCACGCTCCGACGTCGGCCTGGTCCGCCAGTCCAACCAGGACTCGGGCTACGCCGGCCCCCACCTGTGCGTCCTGTGCGACGGGATGGGCGGGCCCGCCGGCGGAGACATCGCCTCGGCGGTCGCCGTCGAGCACCTCATGCCCTTGGACGCAGACTCCCACCAGGCCGGTGAGCTGCTGGGCCTCATGCGCGACGCCGTCCAGGCCGCCCACACCGAGCTCGTCACCCTGTCCTCGCAGGATCCCGACCTCGCCGGTCTGGGGACCACCTGCATCGGCGTCATGCGCAGCGGCAACAAGCTCGCCATGGTCCACGTGGGTGACTCGCGCGCCTACATGCTGCGTGACGGCACCCTCACCCAGGTCACCACCGACCACACCTTCGTGGAGTACCTCGTGGAGACCGAGGCGCCTCACCCGGGACCAGGCCCGCCAGCACCCGCAGCGCTCAGTCCTCCTGCGCGTCCTGGGGGACACCGAGGGCGAGGTCCAGCTCGACGAGTCGATCCGCGAAGCCGTTCCCGGCGACCGCTGGCTGCTGTGCTCCGACGGCCTGAGCGGCCCAGTGACCGCCGAGACCATCGGTGAGGTCCTGGCCGGCGTCGCCGACCCGGGTCAGGCCGCCGATCAGCTCATCGACCTGGCGCTGCGCGCCGGCGGACCGGACAACGTCACCGCCGTCGTCTTCGACGTCGTCAAGGACGACCCCGAGCCGCAGACCGTCCCGCAGGGTGGTGGGCAGCGCCGCCACCGAGCGCCTGGCCCAGGAGCGTGCCGCCGCCGCCCATCGCGCGGGTGACGGGGAGGCCAAGGCCAGGACACCGAGGCCACCAGCCCCGCCGCCAAGGCCGCGGCCCTCATGGCCACCCTGGAGGAGCAGGCCGGCTCCACACCTACGACGGAGTCCTCCGAGGCCAACGAGGCCATCGCCGCGGAGGCCGCCACCCAGCAGAAGGCCCGACGCCGTCACCGCCGTCGGGTCCTCGTGGGCGGCCTCGTCCTGCTGGCCACGCTCGTCGGGGCCAGCGCCCTGTTCTACCGCTGGACCCAGACCCGCTACTACGTCTCCACCTACAAGGGCTAGGTCGCCATCTACCAGGGATCCCCAGTCCGTCGGCCCCCTCAAAGCTGAGCCACTCGGTCAAGACCTACGCGGACCCTGCCGGTGGAGGAGCTCGATCACAACATCCGCGAGCGCCTGGAGGCCACCGTCACCCAGTCGTCGATGAGCGACGCGGAGACCTACGTGGACAAGACGGTCCGCTCCTACCGCAAGCCGGCCGCCGCCCCGCAGAGCACCTCGGGCCCCACGGCCAAGCCCTCATCCCCCTCATCCTCACCCACTCCACCCCGTCGCCGGCCTCCGCCACACCGACCCAGCCCGGCAAGACCGGGCAGGGAGGGTGAGATGACTGCTGCTCCCGGGCCCCATGGGCGCCCCCGCGAGGCGTCGCGACCATCCAGCCCGCCGGCTCCGCGCGCGATACTCCGGGACGGTGGGCGGAGGCGGCACTGCTCGGCGTCGCCCCTGGTCCTGGGCCTGGGCGGCTTCGTGCTCACCGCTCTCAACCGCACCGGCTCCTCCCCGACGCAGACCGTGGTCGTGGCGACCGCCTTCCTGGCCCTGACCGTCCTCATGCACCTGTGGGTGCGCTACCACGCCCCGTGGGCCGATCCGGTCCTCCTGCCAACGGCGGTGGCACTCAACGGGATCGGTCTGGCCATGATCCGACGCCTGGACCTGGCCTATGAGGTCAACGAGCAGTGGCAGTTCTACGTGGGCTCCAAGCAGCTCGTCTGGACGCTGCTGGGCGTCATCCTCTTCTGCGCCGTGCTCCTCCTGCTGCGCGACTACCGGCGCCTGAGACGCTGGGACAACTGGGCCATGTGGTCCGGTCTGGTCTTCCTCGTGCTTCCCTTCATCCCGGGCATCGGCCAGAGCATCAACGGCGCCCGCATCTGGATCCGGATCGGCCCCATGAGCTTCCAGCCGGCCGAGCTCTCCAAGGTGCTGCTGGCGGTCTTCTTCGCCTCCTACCTGGTGGCCAACCGGGACAACCTGGCCCTGGCGGGCCGCAAGGTGCTGTGGATGAGCCTGCCGCGGGCTCGCCACCTGGGCCCCCTGTTCATCGTGTGGGGCGTGAGCATCTGCGTCCTGGTCCTCCAGAAGGACCTGGGCTCCTCGGTCCTGCTGTTCGGCCTGTTCGTCGTCGTCCTGTACGTGGCCACCGACCGGCCCTCCTGGCTGCTCATCGGAGCGGCCCTGTTCCTCCCGGCGGCCTGGTTCGCGGCGACGCATCTCCATCACGTCCAACAGCGCATCAACGGCTGGCTCCACGCCACCGACAACGCCGTGTACAACGCCGCCGGCGGTTCCTGGCAGCTGCTGACGGGCATGTTCGGGATGTCCACCGGCGGACTCATGGGGGCCGGATGGGGCAAGGGGTCACCGACTCTCGTCACCTTCGCCAACTCCGACTTCATCTTCGCCTCGCTGGGTGAGGAGCTGGGCCTGACCGGCACGCTCGTCATCCTCATGCTCTACCTCGTTCTCATCCAGCGGGGGCTGCGCACCGCCGTCTCGCTGCGCGACGGCTTCGGCAAGCTCCTGGCCGTGGGCTTGTCCTTCGCCATCGCCCTGCAGATCTTCGTGGTCATCGGCGGAGTCACCCGGCTCATCCCGCTGACGGGACTGACCCTGCCCTTCCTGGCCTACGGCGGTTCCTCACTCCTCGCCAACTGGGTCATCCTGGCCCTCCTGCTGCGCCTGTCCGACGCCGCCCGGCGTCCGGCCACCCACGCACCACGGATCATCGACACCGCCGAGCTGCCGCTCTCCCTGCGCCGCCAGGTCCAGGACGCCGGAGCCGAGGAGTCAATGGCCGAGGACGTCGACGACGCGCCCCACCGGAGCCGAGCAGGCCGACGTCGGAGGCTACGCGTCCCCATCAGCCGCACCCGGCCCCGGCAGCCCGTCGGATGACGCCCGCCCCGCCGTCACCGTCAGTCCGGAGGCGCCGTCTCCGCCGTACACCGCACCGGGCGGGCAGACCCTGCGCTCATCGCGCGCCCCGGGCTTCACTGAGGACAGCGACAGGAGGCAGCAGCCATGAACCGACAGATTCGTCAGGTCGCCTTCCTGGTACTGGTCATGTTCACCACGCTGGCCCTGTCCGTCACCAGTGTCCAGGGGCCTGGCTCGCCCTCCGTGTGGGGAATCGTGGTCAGCCAACGGGGCCCTCAACTCCGACCCGCGCAACCGCCGCACCGTCAGCCGCAACTTCGACACCGAGCGCGGGCCCGATCCTCCTGGCCGGTGGCACCACGATCGCCAGCACCCAGAAGTCCGACGACGGTCAGGGCTCCCGAGGACTACCAGCGTCTACGCCAACGGGCCGCTCTACGCCCCGGTGACCGGATACTTCTCGCCCGCCTTCGCCTCCATGACCGGCATGGAGAGGAGGGCAACTCCGTACTCAACGGGGACGACCCCTCCTTGTTCTCCTCCCGGATCAAGACCCTCATCACCGGTGACTCCCAGCAGGGGCGGGGCCGTTGAGGGTCGACCATCAAGCCCGAGATCCAGCAGGCCGCCTACGACGCCCTGGCCGGGCGCGAGGGCGCCGTCGTCGCCCTGGACCCCAGCACCGGGGCCATCCTCGCCCTGGTCTCCAGCCCTCCTACGATCCCTCGGCCTTCGCCACTCGGGACGGGAACGCCGCCAATCGAGGCCAACACGACCCTCAGCCAGGACTCCTCCCGCCCCTGGACAACCGGGCCATCGCCGGCAACCGCTACCCGCCGGGCTCGACCTTCAAGATCATCACCACGGCGGCGGCGCTGCGCACCGGCAAGATCACGACGGACCGGGAGGTCGACGCCCCCTGACACCATCACCCTGCCGGGCACCAGCCACTCCCTGGAGAACTACGGCGGGAGAGTCCTGCGGCGGCGGCCGGACCACCTTCTCCCACGCCTTCGCCGAGTCCCTGCAACACCCCTTCGCCCAGGCTCGCCATCAACGTCGGCGAGAAGGGAGCTCTCAAGGAGGCGAAGAACTGGGGCTTCGACTCCGACCTGTCCATCCCGCTGAAGGTCACGCCGTCGACCTACCCGGACAACGACTCGCAGGCGCAGACCGCGATGGCCGGGCATCGGTCAGAGCCTCGGTGCAGGCGACCCCGCTCATGATGGCGATGGTGGCCGCCACCGTGGCCAACAAGGGTGAGCAGATGACCCCCTACCTGGTCTCACGCACCCTGGACCCCGATCTCAACGAGGTCAGCGCCACCTCCACGAAGGTGGCCCGCACCCCGATCGACTCGGCCACCGCCTCGTCCCTGTCCTCCCTCATGCAGAAGGCCGTCGCCGACGGGCACGGGCACCAACGCCCAGGTCGCCGGGGTTCAGGTGGCCGGCAAGACCGGTACCGCCGAGACCGGCACGGACAGTGGCCCGACCACCTGGTTCGTGGGCTTCGCCGGCACCGACATCGACAAGCCTCAGATCGCGCTGGCCGTCGTGCTCGACGGCAATGCCGAGACCGAGGACAGCGCCACCGGTGGCAAGGGTGGCCGGCCCGTCGCCGCCAAAGGTCATCGATGCGGCGGTGGACCAGTGAAACCTGTTGCTGGGCTCCAGCTCCAGGGCCGCTACGAGCTGGTGGAGCAGATCGCCCTGGGCGGTATGGGCCAGGTGTGGCGCGCCACCGACCTGCGTTCGGGCCGGGCGGTGGCCGCCAAGATCCTGCGCCCCGAGCTGACCGGCGATGAGATCTTCCTGTCCCGTCTGCGCGCGAGGCCAAGAACTCTCAGGGCCTGCGCCACCCGAACCTCGCCGTCGTCCTGGACTCCGGGTGAGAAGGACGGGACCGGCTGGCTCATCATGGAGCTCGTCCAGGGGGCGCGCCCTGTCCGACATCATCACCGAGAGGGGACCCTGTCTCCCGCCGAGATCCTGCCGGTCCTGGCACAGGTCGCCCGCGCCCTCCAGGTCGTCCACGACTCCGGCGTCGTGCACCGGGGACGTCAAGCCCTCCAACATCCTCATCAACCGCGAGGGGCCTGGCCAAAGCTCACCGACTTCGGCATCTCCACCGGCATCAACCAGCGCCCGCTGACCGCCTCCGGCATGGTGATGGGCACCGCCCATGCCTCGCCCCGAGCAGGCCATGGGCAATATGGCCACCCCGGCCGGGCGACCTCTACGGTCTGGGCATCATCGCCTACGAGGGCCCTGGTGGGGCGCGCCCCTTCAGCGGAGCCACCCAGGTGGATATCGCCTTCGCGCACGTCAACGAGCAGGTTCCGCGCTTCCCGACGCCGTCCCGCCTCAGGGTGCAGGCCATCATCCTCAAAGCTGCTCGCCAGAAGCCCTCCGACCGGCCCGCACTCCGCCCGCGAGGTGGCCCGCGCCCTGGACCGGGCGGTGGTGAACCTGCCCACGGATGCGTGGGATCCCCGTGAGGCACTCAGGCTGGGAGTCCACCGGCCGCCGTGGCCCAGCAGACCCGCGAGCTGCCCCAGCCGGCCACGGTGCGTCCCGGCCGTCACGCGGCCCAGGAGCCGACGCCGTCGCGCACCGCCAGCACGCCTCAGGACGGTCCTTCCTCGGTCTCAACCTGCTGACCCTGAGAGTCCTCATCCCGGCCCTCGCGCTCATCACCCTGCACAGCACAGGTACGCTTGCCCATGCGCATCAGGTCGTGCCAGCCTTGATGCTGAGCATCCCTGTCAAGGAGGTACTGTGACCAGTCAGTTCCCCCAGGTCCTCGCGGGCCGTTACGAGATCCGCGACCTCATCGGACGTGGTGGTATGGCAGAGGTGCACCTCGGCTACGACACTCGCCTGTCGCGGGTCGTGGCCATCAAGCTGCTGCGTTCGGACATCGCCGGCGACCCCACCTTCCAGGCCCGTTTCCGCCGCGAGGCCCAGTCCGCGGCGGCGCTCAACCACCCCGCCGTCGTCGCCGTCTACGACTCCGGCGAGGAGGAGCTCCTCCAGCCCGGTGGCGCCAGCCGCACCGTCCCCTACATCGTCATGGAGTACATCGAGGGGCACACGGTGCGCGAGCTCCTCAGCGAGGGCGAGGCCGTCCCGATCGCGGAGGCGGCGGAGATCGTCTCCGGTGTCCTGGACGCCCTGGAGTACTCCCACCGGGTGGGGATCGTCCACCGTGACATCAAGCCCGGAAACATCATGCTGACCTCCACCGGCGCGGTGAAGGTCATGGACTTCGGCATCGCGCGGGCCATTGAGGACTCCGCCTCCACGGTGACCCAGACCCACACGGTGGTGGGCACCGCCCAGTACCTCTCCCCGGAGCAGGCCCGCGGCGAGTCCGTGGACGCCCGCTCGGACCTGTACTCCACCGGGTGTCTCCTCTACGAGCTGCTCACCGGCCAGCCGCCCTTCCAGGGCGACTCCGCCGTGGCCATCGCCTACCAGCACGTGCGGGAGATCCCCAAGCGCCCCTCCTCGCTGGCGGCCGATGTCCCCGAGTCCCTGGACCGGGTGATCCTCAAGTCGCTGGCCAGAGCCGGGAGGACCGTTATCAGGACGCAGCCCACATGCGCGCCGACCTGCAGGCGGCCGCGCGGGGCATGTCCGTGGCCGCGCCGGCCGCCGACTCCTGGTCCCCCGGCCACCTCGGTCATGGCCTCACCGGCCGCCGAACCGGTTCAGCCCACCTCCTCCTTCGCCCAGGTGCCCTCCGGGGCCTCTCCGATGCAGGCGGCCAAGGAGGCCGAAGAGCCCGAGGAGAAGCCCAAGAGCCACGCCTGGGTCTGGATCCTCATGTTCCTGCTCTTCATGGCCCTAGCCGTCGTCGCCGGGCTGTGGGCCGCCGGGGCTTCGACAACTCAGCCCGACCCCGACGCCGAGCCCCACCGTCAGCAAGGTGGAGGTCCCCGACATCTCCAGCAGGATGAAGAATCGGCCAAGAAGACCATCGAGGACGCCGGCCTGAAGTTCGCCAAGGACGAGGGTCGCCAACGACGAAGTCAGTGCAGGGCCTGGCCGTCTCCTCCGACCCGGAGAAGGGCACGAAGGTCGAGCCGGGCTCCACCGTCACCGTCCACTTCTCCACCGGATCAGCCATGGTCAAGGTTCCCGACCTGACCAGCAAGACCCAGGAGGACGCCCGTAAGGCCCTCAAGGACGCCGGACTCGAGGGCGGAAACACCTCCCTGGAGGACTCCGCCACGGTCGCGAAGGACCGGGTCATCTACACCAACCCGCAGGCGGGGAACTCCGTTGCGCGCGGTACCGCAGTGGACCTGGTGCTCTCCACCGGCAATACCTCCGTGCCCGATGTCGCCGGCCAGGACGAGGCCACGGCGAAGAAGATCCATCGAGGACGCCGGCCTGAAGTTCAAGCGCGGCGACGACGTCACCTCCGCCGATGTCGAGCAGGGCAAGGCCGTCTCCTCCGACCCGGCCGCGGGCTCCAGCGCCTCAGCGGGAGACACGATCACCGTGCACTTCTCCAGCGGTGCCGCGGCCACGCCGACGCCGAACGGCCCGGTGACCGTGCCCAAGGACCTCAACGGGAAAACTGCCGATGAGGCGGCTGCCGAGCTACAGAAGCTAGGTCTCACCGTTACCAGGATCAGAAGGCCTCCAAGGATGTGGACGCCGGTAAGGTCATTGGCACTGAACCGAAGGCCGGCACTCAGGTGCCCGCCGGTTCCACCGTCAACCTCACGGTCTCCACTGGTAGTGGTAAGGACAAGGACGGAGAGGGCAATCAACAACCAGCAGCCCAATCCCGGGCGGAGCAGGGTAACAACAACGGCGGCTGAACGCCTGAGTTAACCGTGGTCTCGAGTTCGAGCGAGCCCTCCGCCCGGATGGCCGGCCCCGTGCATCGTCGAGGACGCATCTGAGCCTGCGAGCACGGGCCTCGCGGTGACAGTCCGCGAGCCTTAAGGTGCGTCCGCGCGCACCTCGGGGCACCCGGATCCGGCGGGCCGCAGTCACCGGCCCTCACCGCTCAGGGTGGGTTCGCCCCTGACCCCAGCAGTCCGGCGCGCTCGGCGAGGACCGCCAGGTGCACCCGGTTGCGGGCACCTACCCGCTCCTGCGCGCTGCGCAGGTGGGCCTTGACGGTCGAGACCGAGATGTACAGCCGGCTCGCGATCTCCTCAGTGGTCAGCCCCTCGGCGGCCGCCGCAATGACCTCGAGCTCGCGCCGGCTGAGCCCCGCCGCCGCCTGCCGGGCCTGGGCCACGGCGTGCTGACGCTCCTCGGAGCGGGCGTCGTAGGCCGCCAACGTCGGTGCCATCGGCTGAGAACGCACGTATCGCAGCAACTCGGCGAGCGCCCCGGCGGACGAGCACCGACTCACCCGCCATCACCCGACGCAGCCCGGCATTGAGGGCTCTTCGGAGGCGGAGTACTTGAGCAGGTAGCCCCACAGCGCCGGCCTCAATGACGCGCACGACGGCGTCGTCGACGTCCCAGGTGGTCAGCGCCACGACGTGGGGTGGCGCGGTGCCGCACAGATCTGGCGTGTGGCCTCGATCCCGTCCATGACAGGCATGCCCAGGTCCATGAGCACGATATCGGCCTCGATACGGCCCACGGCGTTGATCGCCTCGCGGCCGTCACCGGCCTCGGCGACCACGACGTAGTCCTCACGTGGCCGCAGGAGCGGTTTGATGGCGGCGCGGGTCGAGGGGGTCGTCGTCGACGAGGATGACACGGACCGGGGAGGCCGGTGTGGGGGACGCGGGCCGGGAGGCTGCGGGGGCCGGGACGGTGGAGGGATCGGGCACGGGGACCAGCCTAGGTGCGCGCGCCGACACAATCACCATCCCAACGGCCCAGGCGCCCGGATTGTTCAGGCCGAGTGAACTGCGCGCCGGACCCGGTATCTCCCGGCTCAGGGCCGTGCAGAGCCGGTGGTGACCGCTCGGTGACCGCTCGGTGGACGGTCTGGGCCGACTCGCGGGCGCCAGGGGCAGGTGCGCGCTCACCACGAACCTGCCCTGGCCGTCGGGGCCGGCGTGGAAGGTGCCGCCGCAGATCTCCGCCCGTTGGGCCATGCCGCGCAGGCCCGAGCCGCTCTGGAGGTCGCCGGCCACGACTCCGGGTCCTGACACTGCTCCTCGGTCGACGCCGGCGGCCCGAGGCACCTCACAGGACTCCGCGTCGTGAGCCTCCGGCTCAGGCCGGCAGATCCGGTTGGAGCAGGTGATGTCGATACCGGTGTCCGGACCGCCCTCGACGCGCAGCTGAACGCTCATACCGGGTGAGTGCTTGCGGGCGTTGGTCAGGGACTCCTGGACGATCCGGTAGACGGCTCGGGAGAGCACCTCGTCGGCCTCCGCAGCCCGGTCGAGGTAGATCGACGAGCTGAGCGGCTGGTGGGCGGCGAGGACCCCGTCCACCACCTCTCTGAGGTCCTCCAGGCGCGGGGCGGGCTCGACCGCCCCACCGGCTCGCGCAGGACTGGCGAGCAGGGGAACGCAGGTCCTGCATGGCGTCCTGGGCCTCCTGCCGCACGCGCTGGGCGGCGGCCCGCGGATCCTCCTCATCGAGGGCACCTGCTGAGTCCGAGGCTCCCGATCCGTCTGGGACGGGGGGGTCTCCGACGTCGTCAGGACCCCGTGCTCCAGGGCGGCGGCGTGGAGGGCGAGCAGCGACAGGCGGTGGCCGAGTCCGTCATGCACCTCGCGGGCCACGCGCTCGCGCTCGGCCTGCAGGCTGACGGTGTCGGCCAACCGGGTCGAGGCTCGGGTCTGCTCCTGAGCGGTGCGCTCGGCCCGGGCTGAGGCGTCGGCGGCCTCCTGAGCACGGCGTCGGGCCTCCTTCTCACCGTCACGCATGCGCAGCCACAGTCCGACGGTGACCGGCAGGGACATGACCACCACCGCGAGGAACAGCACCGGCACCGCCGACACATGGGTCACGGCATGGGAGTCGGGGGAGGGAGAGGTGATGACGCCGATCATCGAGCTCCCGGTGGATCCGTAGCTCGCGTCCCGGAAGAGCGCCGCCAGGGTACCGACGGCGAGCAGCGCGCCCGTGGCCCACGGGATGGGGTCGCGCAGGGACCGGGACCGGCGCACCACGGTGGTGAAGGCGATGAGTCCCACGGTGGTGTCCAGGGGCGGCGGCAGCACCCGCGAGCGCCGAGGCGACCGTGATGGGCACAGGCCAGCGCCGACGCAGGAAGACCGCCACGAGAAGCGCCAGCCCCATGAGGATTCCTGCGGCGTCGAGCAGTGGGTGACTCTCCTTGAGAAGCCGCTCATGATCGAAACGTGTTCCCAGTGCGATGAGGAACCCCATGGCGCACAGGATGAACAGGCCCAGGGATCGCAGGATCCTCTGGGTGACCTCGAGGCACGGCGTTGCGACGGGGACAGGGATTCCTTGAACGAGGGCAGCCGGTCTCGCAGGGGTCGTACGATGCGGGACCGGCAGGCGCCGCCGTCATCGGAGGGCGGACGTGCGGGACCGCCCCGCAGGAGTGCCGGGAGGAGCGGGATGAGCGGGCAACGCGGATGCAGGGGACGGCCCTGCGGGTATCCGCAGGGCCCCTGATACCCAGATGTCTCGGGATAGGTGGGATAGGGGAGGCGAGGCGGACTCGACCGTATGCAGGGCCCGGCGCCCCTGAAGGCGGGGCTCATTCGACCACCCCGGGCCGACCGCCCGCGGACACCGCTCTCGCCCGACACGGGTTGGGTGTGCCGAGGGCAGGGAGTGGGACGGGTGGCCGGGGACTGACATGTGCTCACTGTAGATCCGGGCACTGACGCGCATGATCACCCGATAGGACACGATTCGCGGGGCTATCGAGCGCGAGGGTCGTCGTCCTTTCGGACAGTCACCCGATGAGTGCCCTTTTCGGATGGCCTCCTCGGACTCATCGGTCGATGTGCGACTGCAGCACGACCGGGGCCATCGTTGTTCCGTCGGCTGATCCCGTCGGGCTCAGTGACCACTCACTCGTATCTGTCGAGCGCCGCCGCATCCGCTCAGTGCCTCACCTCCCCGCATCTCGAAGGACCCATCATGACCAGCCCAGCCAGCCCCAGTCCCGTCCCTCACCCGCCGGTAGTCCCCGCCACAGGCTACCGCCCCGGCCACAGGCAGAGCATGCCAGCCCCTGAGCCGAAGCGCTCCTGGTTCGCCCGCCACAAGATCCTCACCGGTATCGGCGCCTTCGTCGCCGTCGGCATCGATCGCCTCCGCGCTCAGCGGCGGTGGAGGCTCAGGGGACTCCAGCGCCGCCACCGCCACGCCCGCCCTCACGTCCCAGGCGTGGCCACCGCAGCGCTCAGGAGACTGCCGGACGGGATGCCGCCCGCCCCCAGCCCCGGCAGACGACGCAGGCGCCGAACGCAAGCGATGCCAGTAGGGCAGGACTCGAACTCCGGCCTGAGCTTCCCCGGGAAGCAGGCGGGAGACGTCGTCGGAAACGCCGGTGACACGATCGACGACGACGGCGTCAAGGTGACGCGCCACGACCGTGGCCGCGGGCGACGCCACCCTGGGCCCCACCGCCTGCTCGACCATCACGATCACCAACGGCTCCAAGAACACCCTGGACGTCAATGCCCTGGACTTCACGTTGCAGAACCCGGCCGGGGCGATCAGCAACAGCGGCTTCCTGGGGTCGAGCAACCACCTGTCTTCGTCCACGCTCATCGCGGGCGGCTCGGTCAGCGGCGATGTCTGCTTCGATACTGACGTGTCGGCCGGCGGTCAGTACGTGCTGCTCTACAAGCCCACGCTCTCGCTGTTCGGGCACCGCCGAGCACTGGGATCAACAACCTCTGACATCACAGCGCCCACAGGTGCATCTGGCGCGTGTGGGCCCCACGACGAGGACATTCCGCGTCGGCCAGCTGCGTGTCGTTCGGCCGGGGGCATTCGTCGACGGGCTCGGTGACAGGTTCGTCCCCGATGCCGCGAAAGCACGCGGCTCAGATGCCGCGGGCGGACAGGACGCCGTCGATCGCGCGCAGCTCCTCGAGGACCCCTGAGCTCGATCTCGCCCTCGACGTCGACCAGCGTCACGCGCCAGCTCGCCGCGGGACTTGTTGAGCAGGTTGGCGATGTTCTGCCCGTGCTGGGCCACGATCGTGGAGACCTGGCCGACCATGTTGGGCACGTTGCGGTTGACGATGACGAGCCGGTGGGTGCCCTCCTGTCGCGCCATGACGGCCTCGGGGAAGTTCACCGAGTTGTGGACCTGGCCCGTCCTCGAGGAAGCCGCGCAGGAGTCGACGGCCATCGATGGCGCAGTTGCGCTCGGCCTCCTTGGTGGAGGCGCCCAGGTGGGGCAGGGAGATGCACTTGGGGTGCTTGTGGACCTGCGTGGAGGGAAGTCGCACACGTAGCCGCCCAGCGTGCCCTCGTCCAGGGCGGCCACGACGGCGTCGGTGTCGACGATCTCGGCCCGCGCGAAGTTGAGCAGCACCGCGGTCTCCCTTCATGAGGGCCAGGCGCTGGGTGCTCACCAGCCCACGGGTGGCGGGGATGAGGGGCACGTGGACGGTGAGGATGTCCGGCACGGCGGAAGACCTCCTCCATGGAGTCGGCCCGCTCGACCTCGGCGCTCAGGTGCCAGGCGTGCTCCACGGAGATGCCCGGGTCGAAGCCGACGACGTTGAGCCCCAGCCCCAGGGCGGCGTTGGCCACCTGCACGCCGATGGCCCCCAGTCCCGATGACGCCGAGCGTGCGGCCGGGCAGCTCGAAGCCGACGAACTGCTTCTTGCCGGCCTCGACGGCCTTGGCGATCTCGGCGTCGTCGCCCTGCAGGGTGTGGGCGAAGCGGGCCGCCGGGATGAGGTTGCGCGAGGCGATGAACAGGCCCGCCAGGACCAGGCTCCTTGACGGCGTTGGCGTTGGCGCCGGGGGTGTTGAACACGGGCACGCCGCGCTCGGTGAGCGCGTCGACCGGGAATGTTGTTCGTGCCGGCGCCGGCGCGGGCCACGGCCAGGACCGAGTCGTCGATGGGGTGTGTCGTGGAGCCGGCCGAGCGCACCAGGAGGGCGTCGGGGCGCTCCACGGATCCGCCGACCTCGTAGAGATCGTCGGGCAGACGGGACAGGCCCGCCCCGGGAGATGGCGTTGAGGTACGGATGCGGAACTTGTGGTCAGCGCTGCTGGTGGTCACGGAGGTACTTTCTTCAGAACGGTCCGAGTGGAGGGGCGGTTGCGGCGGGAAGCCGAGGCCCAGCAGGCCGGCGAGGCGGCTCGAGGCTCAGGCGGCGAAGTCGGTCATGTAGTCGATGAGGGGCGCGCACGCCCTCGATCGGCATGGCGTTGTAGATGGAGGCGCGCATGCCGCCCACGGGCGGTGGCCCGCTTGAGGTTGGTCAGCCCGGCGGCCTCGGGCACCTGCCAGGAAGTCGGCGTCGCGGGCGGGGTCGGCCAGGGGTGAAGGGCACGTTCATCCAGGACCGCGAGCGCTTCTGGACCGGGTTGGCGTAGAAGTCGGAGGGTCGATGAAGCCGTAGAGGAGCTCGGCCTTGGCGCGGTTGCGCTCGGCCATCGCCTCCAGGCCGCCGCCGTCCTCGATCCAGTGGCCGATGAGTCCCAGCAGGGTAGATGGCGAAGGTGGGGGCGTGTTGAGCATGGAGTCGGCGTCGGCCATCTTCTGGTAGTCCAGGACGGTGGGGGTCACCGGGCGGGCGTGCCCCAGCAGGTCCTCGCGCACGATGACGACGGCCAGGCCCGAGGGGCCCCATGTTCTTCTGGGCGCCGGCGTAGATGAGGCCGTAACGGCTGACGTCGATGGGCCGCGAGAGGATCGTGGAGGAGAAGTCGGCCACGAGCGGGCACGTCGCCGGCGTCCGGGCACGTAGTCGAACTCGACGCCGCCGATGGTCTCGTTGGGCGTGTAGTGCGGGTAGCGGGCGCCTCGGGGACGGTGAAGGAGCCGGGCTCGGGGGTGGTCGTATGGGAGGAGGCGGACTCGTCGGCGGGCACGACGACGTCGAGGCTCGTGAGGCGCAGCCTGCTTGATGGCCTTGGCGGACCACTGGCCCGTGTTGGGTAGGCGACCGTGTCACCGGGGGCGGTCAGGTTGAGGGGATGCCGGCGAACTGGGCGCTGGCCCCTCCCTGGAGGAAGAGCACGCGGTAGTCCCTCAGGGATGGACAGGAGTCGGCGCAGGGTGGCCTCGGCGTCGGCCGCGCAGGCCACGAAGTCGGCTCCACGGTGGGAGACCTCCAGGACGGACATTCCCGATCCTCCCCAGCTGGTGAGCTCGGAGGCGGCCTGCTCGAGGACGGGCAGGGGGCTGGGCGGGACCGGCGGAGAAATTGAAGACGCGCACGGGTCATCATTGCCGCTTATGCGCGCGGCGGCAATCTCGTCCCGCCTGGCGACGACGACACCTCTCATCCCACCCCGCCCCAGCCGGTCCCGAAGAGCTCCTCAACGTTCTCCCCGGCCGACAACGCCGGCCGACATCGAGCCACAGCTGAACGAGGCGCAGCACGGCGCGAAATTCTCACGTCCCGCTAAAAAGTACGGGTGACATAGGCGCTCGCCCTGTCAGCCAAGCACGTTGTCGGCGATAGCACAGGGTGGACCGCTCAACTGACCGGTAGGGTTTACCTTCACGCAGGTCCCTACCCGACAAGTTCTCATGATCGATTCACAGCACGACAGAGACCACTTCAGCACGGCTCCCGGCTCCATCGTCGAGGGCCGCAGCAGGAGTCTCACGCGTCGCCGAGCGTGTCCGTCGCATCGCGAGCGCGCGCTCGCTGGGCCGCCAGTTGATCGACCGGCTCCGCAGGGGACGCAGGCCGCGACTCGGCGCCATCCTCGTGGCGCTCGTCGCCGTCGTGTCCCCTGGCCACCGGGTTCCGGGCCTGCAACTGCAACCGGGCCTGGACCGAGGTGCTCCGCGGCGGCCACGCCGGAGGCCAACCCGCTCAAGGGCATGATGCCCTTCGCGCCGTCGGACGCCTCGCACTCGCCCGGGCGCTGCAGGACGGCCCCGCCCACACGATGGAGTGGCTGACGCTGCCGGTCAGCGACGTCGTCGCCGGGCCCGGCTCGTACGCGTGGGACAAGCTCGAGGCGCACCTCAACGCCATCGCCGCGCGCGGGCACCAGGCGGTGCTGCGCTTTCTACGTCGACTCACCCCGGTCGCCCCAGCGGCATGCCCGGCCTACCTGCTGACCTCCCAGTGCGGTCCCGACCCGCGAGTACACGGTCAACGGCAACGCGCCGGGCCAGTCGCTGGCGCCGGACTACAACGACCCCGAGATGATGTCGATGCTCACCGGCTTCATCTCCGCCCTCGGCCAGCAGTACGACGGCGATCCGCGCCTGGCCTTCATCACCCACGGCCTGGTGGGCTTCTGGGGCGAGGGGCACCTTCCCGATGAACGGCAAGGTCTCCGGGGAGAACCCTCCGGCGAGAACTGGATGCCGTCGGCGGCGAACCAGAACACCCTCATCGACACCTGGGACGGCGCCTTCCAGGTGACGCCGACGCTGGCGCGCTACCCGTCCGCGGGAGACGGTCAAGCGCAGGGGTCGGGCTACCGACGACTCCTTCGGCTACGCGACGATGGACACCGCCGACTGGCACTTCCTGCCCGCAGCTGAAGCAGGCCAAGGCGGACCAGGCCTGGCAGCGCTACCCGATCGGCGGCGAGATCTACCCCAGGCATCCAGGAGTGCTCCGTGCGCAACCCGGGCAGCTACGCTGGCCTCAGGCTCCAACGGAGGAACAGTGGACATCAGCGCCTCCATCAAGGCCACGCACGCGAGCTGGCTGGTGGACAACTGGGCCTTCACGACGACGCTCAACGGCACCGAGCGCGAGCGGGACCGTGCAGGGCCTCCGCCGAGACCGGCTACGACCTGGCGGTGGCGCGCTGGCGGATGCGCAACGGCAAGGTCGAGGTGCAGATCGCCAACAACGGGGTGGCCCCTTCTACTACAACTGGAACGTGGGCGGTGGCCTTCAATACCTCGACCGGCATGGAGGTCGGGCGCACCACGCTCAGTGGCGACCTGCGCAAGATCGAGATCGGCAAGACCCAGACCTTCTCCGGGCAGGCTGCCGGACGGACCCGGGCCGGAGGAGAACACGATCCTGGTACGCGTGGTCAGCCCGCTGGAGTCGGGCCAGCCGCTGCGCTTCTCCAGCGCCGGCCAGGACCAGACGCTTCCGGCTACCTCACCCTGGGCCGCACCCCCACCAAGTAGGGCCCCGCCCGACGACGGCGAAATCCCAACGGAATCTGGCGGGGCTCGGCCCAGACCGGCCTCCCGGCCCAGTGACTGCGCCGACAGGCTGCGCACTCACTCATCCCGCCGTCGAGTGCGTCGAGGCGTGCGGGACCTACGGCCGGCTGAGGGATCGGGTACGTTGACAGCGGCCTGGCGGGGCGTCGGTGTCCATGACGCTGACATCAACCCCGCACCGGCGTCGCGGGCCGGGAAGGATCCTGGAATTCCAACGATTCCCACTGGAGCGTGCCGACGGCGGGACTCGTCTGATGTCAGCGCTGTGGACACTGAGCTGCTGACGTGCTCGATTCGCGAGGTCTCGTGAGTCTTGGTCGTGAGGCTGCGCGCCCTCATCTCCCGCCGCCTGACCTCCTGCCCGGCCCCTTCTGGTTCCCACGCTGCCTCCCTGGCAGTGGCTCGACGCCCACTAAGCCCTGGGCACCGTCCTCGGACCGCCCCACTCCACGAGGGGTGGGGATCCTACTGGCCAGGGGTCGTGCGTACTGCACGAACCCACCACCCATGTGGAGTACCCCCACCCCTTCCAGTAGCCCCAACCCTCGTGCAATGAGACGTCTTGGCCCGGCTGACCGGGCGGGTACCGGGTCAAGTGCAAAGAGGCCACTAACCGGTATCTCCAGTGATGGCGATGGAGTTGACTTCGAAGCCTCAAGCGAGCGATGCGCACACACAGACCAAACAGATCATGAAGAGGCGACCAAACAGTCGATCAAGCGATCCACCTGGCTTCAACCGACTCCAGCCAGCCGGGGCTCCAGCCCCGCCTCACAGCAGGTAGGCCGACGCCTTGCCCTCGATGGCCTCGGTGAGGTCGATCTCGCGCTCGCCCAGGCTGAAGCGGTAGCGGCCCAGGATCTCCAGGGGCTCGTCCTCGGCGGCCAGGTAGGCGCGCGGCCTCCTTCTCCTCGTCGTCGAGCCAGGTCATCTGGTCCGACAGGCACCGGTAGCGACTGGCCTCGGCCACGTCGCGCAGCCACTGCATCTGGGTGTCATCAGGAGGTTGCGGCGGTGGCGGAAGAAGACGACGTCGGGGTCGACCCCGATGACCCGGCCCCAGCCAGAGCCGGTTGATGCCGGCGTGCAGGGGCGTTGAGAGCCTTGGCGTCGGACGAGGGTCGTCGGAGCGTAGTTCTCCCACATGGGGGCCACGTCCGGCCCCACCCGCACGGCGTCGAGCAGCCCAATGGAGGGCATGATGAGCGCCCCGGACCCCAGGAGGAAGGTCTCGTCGCCGGCGGTGTCGCGCACGAGGCGCAGCCCGGTGCGGTAGAGCCTCCTCCCGGTCGATCTGGCGGTGCCGGTAGCCGGGGATGGCGGCGGCGTTGATGAAGTCGAGCAGAGGTAGGCTGAAGCCCCACCGGTGGACGATCTTGGCGATGAGCTTGCGCACGTAGGTCTGGGCGGTGGGGTGGGTCGTGTCCAGCGCGTAGTAGCTGCCGCCCCAGTTGGAGCCGGCCACGGCCAGTCCGCCGTCGGCGTTGTGGACGAACATCTCCGGGTAGTCGCGCACCGCCCGGGGAGCCGGGCAGGGCGATGAAGGGCGCCACCCACAGGCCCGGCTGCATGCCGGCCTCGCGGATCCGGGTCGCGGCGGCCTCCATGCCGTCGCCGAAGCTCTCACCGGCCTCCCGGTCGCCGACCGCGACCTCCCAGCCGTCGTCGATCTGAAGCGTCGAGAAGCCCAGCTCGGCGACCTGCGGGATCTCGCGCTCGAGGGCCTCCTGCGAGATGCCCTCGTAGTAGAGTACCAGGGCACCACACGCTCTGCGGCTCAATGGCCCGGCCGCCCAGGCTCTCGCCGAGGCTCGCGCGCGTAGCGGGCCATGACGGCGGTGGCCGGGCCGGGCAGGATCACCCAGCGCGCCGGGTCGCCGGACTCGGTGAATGCCTCCAGGACCGCGGTGTCGGCGCGCACGCGCGGCGTGCGCCCGTCAGGCAGCCCACGAGCAGCGCCCCGGCGGAGTCCTCCAGGACCGCCATCCAGGCCGAGTGGTGGCGGGACGGGTGTCGTCCCAGGGGCGTCGTCGGCGGTCCGACGGCGCTGCTCATCGGCGATACGCATGGGCGCCTCGCTCAGGCGGCGCCAGCTCGACGGCGACCAGGAGTTCTGGCCGGTGCGGTAGAACTCGCCGTCGCGCATGTCGTGCAGGAGGGTCAGGGTGGGAGGCCTCGACGTAGACCGCGCCGGTGGCGCCACCGGCCCCGTGCTGGGTGGTCACCGTGCCGTCGCAGGCCAGGGCGATGCTGCGCCCGGTCAGGGTGATGTGGTGAATCATGCGCTCTCCTCGGCTCCGGCCTGTCCGCCCACGGGCGGGTCCCTCTTGAGACCCCGCACCCGCCCGGCTCGCACTGTACGTGGTGCCGACCGTCCAAACCGACATTTTTCTTCATAGATGACGCGGAGCCGCGTCGTCTATGAAGAAAAACGTCGGTGAGTCAGGCCCGCGTTGGCCACGATGGAAGTAGGCCGCCAGGTCCGCGTCGAGCTCGGGCACGTCGTAGGGCACGGACCCCGAGCGCAGGGACCGGGTGGCCAGCACGCCGCCGCGACCGCCTCGCGGCGGATGACCGGGGAGGCGTCGGTGGCCCCGCCGTCGCGCACGAAGCGCAGGAACTCATCGATGGCGAGCTGGTCGGCGCTGTCGTGCCCGGTGCCCTCCTCGGCGATGACGTACTCCTGCGTGGCGCGCTCGGCGTAGTGCTCCGTGCGCTCGGTCCACACCTTGACGACGTCGCCGGCGCCCGTCGCCGAGGTTCTCGGCCCGGCCGCGGGTGCCGATGACCGTGTAGCTGCGCCAGTAGTCGGGGGTGAAGTGGCACTGCTGGTAGGAGGTCATGACCCCGTTGCGCATGGTCATCATGAGCATGGGTGGTCCTCGACGTCGATGACGGGGTTGAGGTCGCTCGACCTCGTCAGCCGGCCAGTGCTCGAGGCTGAACCAGTCCTGCATGACGGTGCCGGCGCTCGTTCCCGGCCCCGGGCGCCGCCCGGCCTCGCCCGTGAGACCATGAGCCCGCCCATGCCGACGACGCGGGCCGGCGCGGAGGCGGCCAACCAGGCTCATGACGTCGATGTCGTGGGCGGCCTTCTGCAGCAGCAGGCCGGTGACGTGGCGGCGCTCGGCGTGCCAGTCGCGGAGTAGTAGTCGCCGCCGTTGCCCACGAGTGGCGGCACCAGATCGCCTTGAGCTCGCCCGATCCGCCCGGAGTCGATGATCGACTTCAGCAGCCGCACCACCTCCATGTGGCGCATGTTTGTGGCCCACGTAGAGCCGGGTGCCGGTGCGCCGGGCCACGGCCAGGATGCGGTCGGCGGCCTCGATGGTGATGGCCAGGGGCTTTCTCCAGGTAGACCGGGATACCGGCCTCGAGGAAGAAGCAGGCCAGCTCCTCGTGCGTGTCATCGGGGGTGGTCAGGACGACGGCGTCGATCCCGCATCCAGCAGGTCGCGGTGGTCGCCCACGACCGTCACGCCCTCGGGCAGGAGCCGCTCGGGCACGCTCGGCGGCGTCGGGGGCGGTGTCGGCCGCGGCGACGAGCCGGGCCGGGAACCGGGCGAGAGTCCGCGAGCGCGGCCAGGGTAGCAGCGGGCCCCGATGCCGACGACGCCGACCCGCACTCCTTGACGCTTCAAGCATTCTCTCGCCCTCGGCTCTTCTGGCGGGCCGCCCACCAGGAGCGCAGCGCCTGGCGAGGCCAGGTCCTCGCCGATCGGTCCCTTCTCCATGCGCAGGTCCATGAGGAAAGCGGTAGGCCTCGCCGACGATCGGTCCGGGGGCCACGCCGAGCTCGGCCATGATCTGGCCGCCGTCGAGGTCCGGGGCGGATGGCGGCCAGCTCCTCGGCGGCGCGCAGGGCCTCGATGCGCTCCCTCGAGATCGTCGTGGGCGCGGTCCAGCATGGCGGCCTTGCGGCGGTTGCGGGTGGTGACGTCGGCCCGGGTGAGCCGGTGGAGCGCTCCAGCAGGGGACCGGCGTCGGTGGCGTAGCGGCGCACGGCCGAGTCCGACCAGGCGGCGTCGGCGTAGCCGTGGAAGCGCAGGTGGAGCTCGACCAGCCGGGGAGACGTCCTTGATGGTCTGCTTGTCGAAGCGCAGCGCCCGCAGGCGCTTGGCCGTCATCCGGGCGCCGACGTGGTCGTGGCCGTGGAAGGTGACGGTGCCGTCGGGCAGGAAGCGGCGGGTGGCGGGCTTGCCGATGTCGTGGAGGATGGCGGCCAGGGCGCAGCACCAGGTCGGGGCCGGGGACGGGTCCGTCGGGGCCCGGTCTCCAGGTCGATGGCCTGGTCCAGGACGGTCAGGGTGTGCTCGTAGACGTCCTTGTGGCGCTTGTGCTCGTCGACGGTCTCGCGCAGGGCGCTCAGCTCGGGCAGGACGACGTCGGCCACGCCGGTGTGGACCAGCAGCTCCAGTCCGCGCCGGGGCCAGGGGCTGATGAGCAGCGCGCTCGAGCTCGGCGCGCACGCGCTCGGCGGAGACGATCTCCAGGCGGGAGGCCATCTCCTCCATGGCGGTCATGACGTCCATCTCGACGTCGAAGCCGAGTCTGGGCGGCGAAGCGGGCGGCCCGCATGATGCGCAGGGGGTCGTCGTCGAAGGACTGCTCGGCGCTGACGGGGGTGCGCAGCACGCCGGCGGCCAGGTCAGCCAGGCCGCCGCAGGGGTCGACGAGCTCGAGGTCGGGCAGGCGCAGCGCCATGGCGTTGACGGTGAAGTCGCGGCGGGTGAGGTCCCCGGTGAGGGGTGTCTCCGTAGGGTGACCTGGGGGCTTGCGGGAGCCGACCTCGTAGAGCCTCGGTGCGGTAGGGTGGTCGACCTCCACGATGGTGGAGCCCTTGCGCGCGCCGATGGTGCCGAAGGCCCGGCCCACGTCCCAGGTGGTCTCACCCCCAGGCGGCCGGGATCTTCTCGGTCTGCTCGGGGCGCGCCGAGGTGGTCAGGTCCAGGTCGTGGGGGGCGACGCCGAGGAAGGCGTCCGCACCGGGTCCGCCGACCAGGGCGATCTCGTGCCCGGCGCGCACGAGGCGTGCCCCAGGGCCGCCAGGGGCGGGGGCAGGCCCTCGAGCGCCTGACGGGCCTTGGGGCGTCAGGCCTCGGTTCTCAGCGAGGCGTCCGTAGGGATTGACGGGATCGGCGGGAGCAGGGTGCGCAGTCATCGGCCCAAGCCTGCCATGAACCCTGACCGGCGCGCCGTCGTCGACGACGCCATCGGCATCCTCGCGGTGAGGACCCATCTCGCAGCGTACCGCGGCGTACGGACCGCCGCTGCTCACGTCCGCGCGGCGCAGTTGTGTGCGACGACGTACTCGGCCAGAGGCGTCCTGCGGCCTGAACGCCCTAGAGTGTCCCATGCCCTCTCACGCACTCGCACGCCCCGCGCCGGAAACCCGGCCCACCGGGCGAGTGCGCGCGCTACCGATCGTCAACGAGACCAGCGCCGGCGGCCTGGTCGTCGACGTTCAGAACGGGCAGGCCTTCACCGCGGTCATCGCCCGGCGCAACCGCGGAGGCCGGCTGGGTGGTGCCTGCCCAAGGGGCACCTGGAGGGCACTGAGACCCCCGAGCAGGCCGCGGTCCGCGAGATCATGGAGGAGACCGGGATCACCGGGCCGGGTTCTTCGGCACCTGGCGACCATCGACTACTGGTTCGCCGGTCACGAGCACCGCGTCCACAAGGTGGTGCACCACTTTCCTGCTGGAAGCGGTCAGCGGCACGCTGACCACGGAGAACGATCCCGGACCATGAGGCCGAGGACGTCGAGTGGGTCGCCCTCGACGACGTCTCCCACCGCCTGGCCTACCCCAACGAGCGTCGTATCGTGGCCGCGGCCTGGGACATCCTGGTGGGGGATGGATGACCGGGCACCACCGACCTGTGCGCGAAGGTGGTCACCACGCTGGGCTCCCGGCTGCGGAGCAGGGGCGATGGTGACCATTTGCCGCCCTGCTGGGCCTTGCGGGGCTGGTCGATCTGGCCGCTGATCGCTCTGCCCGACGGCGCCAGGCGGAACCGGCCCCTGGCGCGCTCTCAGCCGAGATTGCGCCGGTGGCCGCCGGGACCGTCCGCGACGACGGTCCCCTCCGCACTCGCCCGCCTCGGCGTCGATGAGCGCGAGGACCACCGGCGCCTCGATCCAGAACACCGAGGGCGGCCGCCAACCAGGTGACCCTGAGCATCGACACCCTGAGCCCCCGAGGTGCTGCACAGCGACCAGGACCTCGACCCTGACCGGCACCATCACCAACGGAACCGGCCAGGCCGTCTCCGGGGCGGATCTGGTGACCAGGGTGCAGCGATCCACCGACGTCACGAGTCGAGAGCCTGACCAAGTGGTTGACCGGAACTGACGAGTCGGGGACTGTCGGACCCGGTCACGATCCCGCTGGGCCGCGACCTCCAGCCCGGTGAGATCACCCAGTTCTCCATCACCGTTCCCCGCCGACGAGCGCCGCTGACCAGCGCCGACCGGTGGGGGCCGCGCGGCATCGCCGTCACGCTGGAGTCTCGAGGCACCTCTGTGGCCCAGGACCGCAGCATTCTCGTCTGGGAGAGCGGCGCCTCCGTCGCACCCGTGCGCCTGACCATCGTTCCTGCCCGGTCACCGCCTCCGTGGAGGAGATGGCGGTGCTCGCCGGTCCGCGCACCTCGCAGCGCTCAGGACCCTCACCAGTGTCCACAGCCGGGTCCTCGGTCTGCTGGGCATGGCCGGCGACAGCGTCGTCGCCGCCGTCGACCCCGGCACTGGTCGAGGGCCCTCGGCGTCACATCGGCCGACCTGGAGAAGGCCGCCCGCAACGGCCACTCCCAGCCCTCGACGCCGGATCGGACCCCTCAGACACCCTCAGGGCGACTGACTCGTCCGCGTCATCAGCGCAGTCCCTCGGCTCCGCGACCCATCGGCACCAGCAGCGGAGTCCTCATCCCCGACGCCGTCCTCACCCAGCACGGCCTCACCATCGGCGAGCGCCACCGCACCATCGTCAGGCGGCAAGACCTCCAACAGACGTCACCAGGCTCTCCGCCGCCCTCATGCGGGCCATCCGCACCGGCAGCCTGGTGGCCCTGCCCGTGGGGAGACTCCGACACCGCCGCACTGGCGCACCTGCAGCGGGCGGACTCTGATCGAGACCGCCACGCAACGACCCAGGAGTCGGCCATCGTCAGGCCGGGGGCGCCGACGTCGATGAGCCCTGGCTGGCCTCCAGCGTCGCGGACTCCGCCACGGTCAATGCGCTGCCACAGCCAGCCTCCACCATCATCAGCCTCACCCGGACTCCCTGCCCGTGACCCGACGAGCTCACCTACACGCCCTCCGGGCTCGGGTGCCCTCCGGGGATCGCGCGGTCCTGATTCCCCGAGCAGTCCCTGTCAGAGGCGCTCACCGGCGAGACAGCCAGCAAGACACCGATGACACATCCGATGGGGCGTCCCAGGGACGGTGCCTCGACCAGTGCAGCAGGCCTGCCCATCCGGCAGACCCCAGGCCGCGGAGCTCGACACCCGCCAGCTGCTGCGCGGCAACAGCGCGATCCTGGCCCGCCAGGCCCCGGGCGCTGGAACGAGACATCGTCTGTGGCGATGCCCCGCCAGGCCGCCTCCACCGCGGACCGTCGTCCGCCCGTGCAGGGGAGCGGGTGGCCGCCCTGCGCTCGACCTCCTGGGCTCAGTCCCAGTCCCTGGGCGGCCCTCGAGGGAGCGCGCCCAGGGCCGAGGTCGAGGCCGTCAACGAGGGCACCTCTGGGATCGAGCGCCCGAGCCATCGGACGACAGCGTGACCGACGACAACGAGGCTGACCACCGGCGACCCTCGCCGCCGCCCGGGCGGCACGGCCAGCACCTCCGAGTCGATCTCCTCGGTGCTCTCCGACCCGGCCGCGCTGCTGGGCGAGTACACCGACCTCGAGGCCGTCGTCTCCTCCGCATCCTGGCGGGCCGATCCCAAGACCCGCAGTGCCCAGATTCCGGCCGCCGAGGCCTCCGGGGCCAACGTCACCTCCTCACTGGCCGCGGTACCGTCATCGACCATCAACCTCATCGAGCTCCGAGGCGCAGGCGCCGGTGCGCATCACCTCCTCCCTGAGTCCCAGGACGTCACCGTCCAGGTCTACCTGGTCTCGGACAACAAGCGCCTTCAGGTCCCACGCACCACCACCGTGAGGGTCCCGGCTCACCAGCAGGCCAAGGTCACGGTGCCGATCCAGGCCGTCGGCTCCGGCGACGTCGGTCTGACGGTGCAGGTCCTCGCCGCGGACGGCACCACCGTGGGCACGCCCCACCACCGTCAACATGCGAGTGCGCGCCGACTGGGAGGGCCGGGGCACCGGCGTCATCGTCGGGGTCCTGGTCTCCATCGTGGTGATCGGTACGGTGAGGACAGTACGACGAGGGCCGCCGCACCGCGGTGACCCCGGCTGCACAGGAGACGGCATGAGCATCGATCAAACGTGTCACGGACCAGGGCGCTCCCTCCTCCCAGGGGCGCAGCCAGGCATCCCTGGCGCGGTCCTCGGCCATCATGGCCTCAGGGACCCTGGTCTCCCGCATCCTGGGCATGGTGCGCAACGCCCTGATCGTCATGGCGCTCGGCGCCACCGGGTCCGGGGCCGCCGACGCCTTCAACACGGCCAACAACCTGCCCACGTACCTGTACAACATGATGATCGGCGGGATCCTCAACGCCATCCTGGTGCCGCAGATCGTCCAGGCGCTGCGACGACGCAACGGCGAGGAGGTCGTCAACCGCCTCCTGACCGCCGCGGCCACGCTCATGCTGGCGGTCACCTGCATCGCGACCGCGGCCGCGCCCCTCATCTTCGCCTCAACGCCAGCTCTCCCTGGCTCCAGGGGCAGTGGCAGACGCTGTCCTTCGCCTTCGCGTTCTGGTTCATGCCGCAGGTCTTCTTCTACGGCCTGTACGCCTCTGGGGCAGGTGCTCAACGCCCGCTCGAGTTCCGGGCTACATGTGGTCCCCGGTGCTCAACAACATCATCTCGATCGCCTCGATCCTGGCCTACCTCCATCTCTACGGTCGCTACACCACGAGTGCAGGGGCCTGAGGTCTGGGACGTGACTCGGATCACGCTCATCGGGCGACGACGACCCTGGGCATCGCCGTTCAGGCCCTGGTCCTCTACATCCCCCTGGTGCGCTCCGGCTTCCGGCCGCGCATCATCTTCGAGGTGCGGGGCCTGGGGCCTGGGCAAGACCGTCAAGGTGGCCCTGTGGGCGCTGGCCGGGGTGGGCGTGGCCAGCCTGAGCAACTGGATCACCTCCAACCTGGGCTCCCTACGCGGTCACGGCCTCCGGAGCAGCCCGAGTACGCGGACGTCATCGTGCCCTCGACGACCATGTGGCTCAACGCCTACCTCATCTACATGCTGCCCCAGTCCCTGGTGGTCACCTCCATCATCACCGCCCTGTTCACCCGCATGAGTGAAAGGCCGCAGCCGGGGACGCCGCCGGCGTGCGCGAGGACCTCTCCTGGGACTGCGCTCGGCGGGTGTCTTCACCGTGCTGGCCACCGCGGGCATCTGCGTCCTGGCCGTCCCGGCCCTTCCAGCTCTTCACCCCTCGATCACCCTGCCCGAGGCCCAGGCCAGCGCCCCCATGCTCATCGCTCTGGCGCTGGGCATCGTCCCCTCAGGGCATCTGGTTCGGGACCCAGCGGGTCATGCTGGCCTACTCCGACACCAAGCGGCTGCTCCTGGCCGACGTCGTCGTCGGCGTCGTCGGTCATCCTGTGCGTCATGGCCTGACTTCATGGCTCCGGCCAACCACTGGATGGCCTGGGCCGGGCGCGGCCAACACGCTCAGCCAGATCGGAGGCTGCCTGGTCGTCATCCCCATGCTGCGCTCCCACCCTGCCCAGCCTCGACGGCCGCAAGATCGTCACCACCCACCTGCGTCTCATCATCGCGGTGGCGCCCGCCGTCATCGCCGGGATCCTGCTCAACCTGATCCTGGGCACGTCGACGCAGACTCCTCCCTGGCCAACATGCTCGCGGCACTTCGGGCACATCTGCCGTCGTCGCGACCGTCATGTCACTGGTCTACCTGCTGCATGGGGCGCGTCGTCGGGAATCGAGGAGATCGCCGTCGCCTTCCGGCCTTCTCACGGATCCTGTCCACCATCGGTCGTCGTCTGCCCGGCGGCCTCGGGAGAGTGGTTCTGGCGATCGGCGAGCTGGCTGTCGCCGCCGGAGCCGACGACTCGACGGCAACCCTGCTCAGATGGATGCCGTTCGAGACGCCAGCACCACCGCCACCGCCTCAATCGGCTTCCGTCCCTGTCAGGCCATGCCATCGGGACCGTCCGCTCGGATCAGGCCGCGCATGGTGCTGTTGGCTACACCTCCGGCGGCACTCATGCGCTCCCGTCCGCACCCACCCCCCGCCGCGCAGGCGCAGACCCGACTCCTGGGATCAGCCGGGTCAAATGGGGGCAGCAGGACTGCCGGGCAGGCCGCCCGTCCCAGGCGCATCGCGGGCACACCCAGACGGACAGCCCGTCTCCCGCTCGCGCCCGCGCCCCGGCGCCCTCGCAGGCATGGCACCGCCCACCCCCACAGCGCCGACTGCGCGGCTGACGCCTCCCATCGCTCCTGCAGACCACGGGGCACGTCCCAGCTAACACCCCGGGGTATCCTCCTCACTTCCCGCGCATCCCTCCCTCCCGGGTGGCCACAGGGGCAGTCCGCCCCTACCCGCCCACACGCCTCTGCCCACACGAGCCACATCACCCCGGTTTGGAGCCCTCAGACGGTTACGATGGGTCAACTGGTTCAGATGGACAACCATCTCAAGGAAGGAGACGCATGTCGGAGGCGACGCCGATCGGCAGTGGTCGCTACAGACTCCTGGGTACGCTGTCCACCACGCTGCCGCGCATTGTCAGGCACCGTGGCGTCGACACGATCCTGGATCGAGACGTCACGATCCTGGTTCTCACCGACGCGACGCTTCACCGTGACAACGTCCTGGAGTCCGCCAGCCGGGCTGTGCTGGTCGAGGACCAGCGCCTTCAGCAGGTCTACGACGTCGAGCGCGCCGAGCCCTCCGTCATCGTCACCGAGCCGCTGACCGGACGCACCTTCTCCTCCCTGGTCTCCCGGGGCATGCCCCCGGCGCAGGCGCGCGCCATCATCGGCGAGACCGCGCAGGCGCTCGACGCCGGCGCCCGCAGGTCTGCACCATCTGAACCTGTCACCCGAGGTCCATCCGCGTTCTTCCCGACGGCACGAGTCAAGGTCAGCGGCCTGGGTATCGAGGCGGCCGCACTCGACCTGGAGAGCCGGGTCGCCGGTCACGACCCGTCGGCCGCCGACCGCGCAGACGCCCGTGCTCTGGTGGAGATCCTCTACTACGGCCTGACCGGGCCCGGTGGCCCGAGGCAAGCGCCCCGGCATCCCTCCGCACCACGACTGGGCGGCGTCCGGTCAAGCCCTCCACGCTTGTGCCGGGCGTCGACCCGTTCTGACGACTGTGCGAACGCACCTGGAGCAGCCAGCCCCGTCTCCTGCGGCCGAGGTGGCGCGCCCACTGGGCACCTGGGACCAGGTGCGGCTACCGCGAGTCCGGCTCGACGCGCGGTCTCGTCCCAGCGTCCGCTCGTCGGCCGCCGCACTGGTGGAGCGCTCGGCAGCGCCACCGCAGGTGCGACGGCGCCGCCGTCAGCGCCGCCGGGCACGGCGTCGCCAGCGCAGCTCGCGGAGTCCTGGACACGGCTGCGGCGCAGTGGTGCCAGCAGGGCGCCACGGTCGCGCCCTCGGCAGCGGTGCAGCGGCGCCCGGTTCGACGGAGCCGGCACCGATCGTGCCCAGCCGCCAGAGCACCGCGGGCAGCCCCGTCGCCCGCGGAGCGCGCTCGCACCACCGACCACACGCAGCCCTGCACCTCGCGCGGCTCCGCGCGAGTCGCGCGGGAGTCGAGTCCGCCGACGACGTCTGCGTCCAGGTCACCGGGCCGACGAACCCGATCCGAACGTCCTGTCGACCGCCTGGAGACCGTCCCGGGCCGCGCCGGTTCCGCCGAGCCCTTCACCGGCAGGCTTCCGGCCTTCGAGGACGACGACGAGGAGCGAGAGATCGATCCCGCGGTCGCTCGTCAGGAGCAGCGCACGACCAGGCTCCATCCTGGTCACGCTTCGTCCCTCATGGTCATCGTCTTGCTGGTGGTGGCCAGTCACATCGTGACCAGACGATCGGCATCCCTTCGCGGACAAGGACCGTGCGGCCGCTGACACCGTTCCCTCGGCAGTGCTCACGAGGCCGATGCGGTGGCGAGCAGCAGCCCGCGCCACGAGGCACTCGCACTACCGAGATCGCCGGCGTCAGCGTTGTGGACAACTGCAGTAACTTCGCTGCCTCACAATTTTGGTTCCTCGCTGATGGCGACACGAGCAATCACTGGTCCTCTCATTACTCGGCAACTCTGAGCTACGAGCCGGTCGACATCGAGATCACGCTCAAGAACCCAGCCAAGGTCTCGGAGATCGATCTTCAGGGCACCAGCGAGGAGGTCAGGTCGAGGTCCACGCATCGGACGCCAACGGCACGATACTCGCTACGAACTCCTTCCTGCAGGTAACACCACGTTGAAGATCGACAAGCCTGAAGAGGTCAACACCATCGTCATTCAGATACGCAGGCTTCCCCAAAACTTGAAGAGGACGGAAACACGTGACAACTACAAGGCCACTGACGGAGATCACACTCAAATAAGATCTTCTCCGGGAACAGGCCGTATTGATTACCAGTTACCCCAAGTGACCGCACACTGCGGCCCCATCCGCTCGTCAGGAGGTCGCGATTCACGACGTCGTCATCGTCGGCTCGGCCCCGCCGGCTACGCCGCCATCTACGCGGCCGCGCCCACAACCCGGTCGTCCTGGCCGGCTCGTGACTGCGGGCGGCGCCCTGATGACACGACCGAGGGTGGAGAACTACCCGGTTTCATCGAGGATCCTGGGGCCCCGAACTCATGAACCAGATGCAGGAGCAGGCCGAGCGCTTCGCGTACCGACATCCGCTACGAGGACGTCACCGCCTCTCGAGTCGGAGGCGACGTCAAGCGCATCACCACCTCCGACGGCGTCTACGAGGCCCGCACGGTCATCATCTCCACCGGCTCGGAGTACCGGCACCTGGGGATCGACGGGAGAGAGCGCCTCTCCGGCCACGGTGTGTCCTACTGCGCCACCTGCGACGGGTTCTTCTTCAAGGACCAGGACATCGTCGTCGTCGGCGGTGGGGACTCGGCCATGGAGGAGGCCACTTTCCTGACCCGCTTCGCCCGCTCCGTGACGGTGGTCCACCGCCGTGATGAGCTGCGCGCCTCGGCGGTCATGGCCAAGCGCGCCCAGGAGGACCGGAAGATCTCCTTCGCCTGGAACTCGCGAGTCGTCGAGGCTCACGGCGAGGACTCGCTGACCGGTGTCACCTGGAGGACACCGTCACCGGGAGCGCCGCCGGCTCGGGCCCCACGGGCCTGTTCGTCGCCATCGGTCAGGTGCCGCGCAGCCTGAGCTCGTCGCCGACGTCCTCGAGGCTCGACGAGGCCGGCTACACATCAAGGTCGAGGTGCCCTCGCAGCGAACCCGCATTCGGGCCTTCGCCTGCGGTGACGTCGCCGACCCCACGTACCAGCAGGCGATCACGGCGGCCGGATCCGGCTGCCGCGCCGCACTCGACGCCGAGCACTACCTGACCACTCTGCAGGCCTGACCCGGCGCCTCTCTCCACCCAGCACGGGGCAGACGGGCCCGCGCGTCGGAGGCCCGCCCATCCCGACTCAACCCATTCACAACGTTCGAGGAGAACAATCATGTCCCAGGCTCTCGCCGTCACCGACGCCACCTTCGAGGAGGTCCTCGAAGTCCGAGGTGCCCGTCGTCATCGACTTCTGGGCCGAGTGGTGCGGCCCCCTGCCGCCAGATGGCGCCGATTGTGGACGGTCGCCGCCGACTTCGGTGACAAGGTCAAGTTCGTCAAGGTCGTGTGGACGCCAGCGGCCACGCGGCCCGTTCCTACGGCGTGCGTTCCATCCGACCTTCGCGGTGGTGCGCGACGGCGAGGTCTTCCACCAGTTCAGCGGCTTTCACGCCCGAAGGCCTCCTTCAAGGCCGAGGTGGAGAAGGTCTGGCCTGGGGCGGGCCCCGCCCTTTCTCTCACTTTCAGCATCGTACCGACCACGCCCCTCACGGTGTCTCGGCGGGGCCGATGCTATCCGCGTTGTCTGATGTAACTGGTCTGCTCGCCGCCGGGCGGTCGTCACCGCATCTGTCACCCCTGCCGCCACGCGCCCGTAGAATCGCACACGGAATCGCACGCGGCACCAGGGGCATGCGACACGGCAAGGCGGCACATGCAGCACGCAGTACATCTCCACCCGCGGCAGATGGCGGCAGCCGGGTTCACGGACGTTCTTCTGGCAGGCCTGGCGCCCGATACGGCGGCCTGGCGGTACCCAAGCCGGCTGCCCGCTCTGACTACCGGAGCAGATCGAGGCCTGGAGGCCTCGAGGGCTACGCCGACCTGGCCACAGAGGTCATCGGCCTGTTCGCCACCGACATTCCCAGGAGGACCTCGCCGCGCTGACCCGAGGCCGCCTACGGCCAGAGCCAGTTCCACAGCCGGTCGTTCCCGTCACCGGGCTCGACGACGTCGCCGACGGCCTCGCCGTCGGCCTGTCCGAGGGCCGACGCATGGCCTTCAAGGACCTGGCCATGCAGTTCCTGGGGCAGGCGATTCCCTATGTTCTGGCCAAGCACGGCGAGGTCCCTCAACATCCTGGGAGCCACCTGCGGCGACACCGGCTCGGCAGCCGAGCACGCTTTCCGGGGGACAGGAGGGCGTCAGTGTCTTCAGCTGCTCTCGCCGGCCAGCCGCATGAGCCCGGTGCAGCGCGCCCAGATGTACACCCTCAAGGACGCCAATATTCACAACATCGCGGTGCGCGGTGTCTTCGACGACTGCCAGGCGCTGGTCAAGGCGCTGAGCAACGACGCGAGCTTCAAGGCAGCCCATCACCTGGGCGCCGTCAACTCCATCAATATCGGTCGGATCGCCGCGCAGGCCGTCTACTACGTGGTCCTGGCTGCGGGTCGACCGACGGTGGAGGAGGGCGTCGCGCCGACCACCGCGTCGACTGTGCGTGCCCTCAGGCAACTTCGGCAACATCTACGCCGGCTTCCTGGCCCGGTCCATGGGGGTGCCGATCCGCCGTCTCATCCTGGCCACCAATGAGAACAACGTGCTCGAGGAGTTCTTCACCACTGGCGTCTACCGGCCACGTTCAGCGGAGGACACCTTGGCCACCTCCAGCCCGTCAATGGACATCTCGAAGGCCTCCAACCTGGAGCGCTTCATCCTGGGCACTGCTGGGGCCGGAGGCCTTCGTGCAGCGCTGGGCGGGCTGGAGGCCCACCGGCACTGCTCGACCTGCGCGATCAGGCTCCCGCGTCTGCGAGGAGTTCGGCTTCGTGGCCGGGACGTCCTCGCACGCCGACCGGCTGGAGACCATCCGCAGCGTCAAGGAGCGCTCCGGGCGCCTCATCGACCCGCACACGGCCGACGGCGTCACAGTCGCTCTGCGTGTCATGGAGCCAGTTTCCCCACCCTCGTCGCTGGAGACCGCCAAGGCCGCGAAGTTCCCGCAGACCGTGGCCGAGGCGCTCGAGGGACGAGCCGGAGACTCCGACGTCGTCGCCGATCTGCTCGCTCAGCCCCAGAAAGGTGGAGACGATCGACAACGAGGAGGCTCCCTTGCGCCACTCTCATCGAGGAGCGCGCCCTGAGGCGCTGACCGACGCGCCGACACGCAGAGGCTGGACCTCACCGCGCCGCATCGTGCCCGCGATGCGCGGCGCGTCCTGTCACTGCTTCGTCGTCCTGACCCGCGCGAGCGATTCCGTGTTCACGTGAAACACCGCGGAATACTCCTGGCCGCGCCGGCTCCTGACCACTGCTGCGTCCGTGGCGAGACTTGGGTCCCTGGACGCAGCGGTGGCTTTTCAAGGAAGGACCTCAGGTGAGTGAGAGCAGTAACCAGGTGAAGGGCAACCGACTCGATCCGTGGCTGGACAGGCTATGCGGCACGAGCCCACGGTCTGCGATGCCTCGGAGACGCGGTCGCTGTTCGCCGTCGCCTCACGTCCGGAGGTCGTGTCGCTGGCCGGCGGAATGCCCAACCTCAAGGACCTCCCGCTGGAGCGTCTGGCCGAAGGCGACCTCGCGGATGATCCGCGAGGACGGCGGCCAGGCGCTGCAGTACGGGAACGGTCAGGGCATGCCACAGGCTGCGTGAGCAGATCACGAGGTCATGGCTCTGGAGGGCATCAGAGCCGACCCGGAGGACGTCATCGTCACCACCGGCTCTCAGCAGGCCGTCGACATCATCGCCGAGCTCTTCGTCGACCCCGGCGACGTCGTCCTGACCGAAGCACCCACGTACGTCGGCTCACTGTCAATCTTCGCGACCTACCAGGCCGACGTACAGCAGGTGCCCATTGATGCCGGAGTTGTCATCCCTGAGGCCCCTGGAGGACATGATCCGTCCGCCTCCGAGCGGGAGGGGCGCCGCATCAAGTTCTTCTACTGCCTGCCCAACTTCACAACCCCGCCGGGGTGACGCTCACTGAGGCGTCGTCCGCAGATCATCGAGATCTGCCGGCGCACCACATCCTCATCGTGGAGGACAATCCCTACGGTCTTCTGGGCTTCGAGGGGCAGACCTACACGGCGCTCAAGACCTCGCACCTGACGACGTCGTCTGCCTGGGGCTCCTTCTCCAGGGATCTTCGCTCCGGGATACCGCGTGGGCTGGGCCGTGGCTCCACCGGCCGTGCGGGAGAAGATGGCGGCCTCAGGGCGGCCATCCTGTGCCCGTCGTCGAGTGGGCCCTGGTTCTCGATCTCCATGTACCTGGACCAGTTCGACTGGAAGCAGCGATCGTGGACTTCCGATGCCATGTACCAGGGGCGGCGCGACGCCGTGGTGTCGGCGCTGGAAGAGTTCCTGCCATGTTCCACTGGAACGTCCCCGATGGCGGCTTCTACGTGTGGGTACGGCTTCCGGAGGGACTCGACGCCAAGGACATGCTGCCACGCGCGGTCACCAGCCTGGTTGCCTACGTCTCCGGGACCGCTTTCTACGCCGGTGGTAGGGCGGGGCAGGACCATCTGCGACTCGTCCTTCTGCTATCCCGAACCGGCTGAGATCCGCGAAGGTGCGGACGGCTATCCGGCGTCGTGACCCGCTGATCTCGACTGCTGAATCTGTTCGGCCCCACCCACAGTCCCCATCCGTCCGAAGGCGTCCACGCGCCCGCACCCGACCAGATCTGAGGTTGACGATGAACCAGTCTCCACTCCGTATCGCTGTCCTCGCCGGCGGATTGAGCCACGAGCGCGACATCTCCCTGCGCTCAGGGCATCGTGTCGCCCAGGTACTCAAGCACCTCAGGCATACCGTCCTCGTCCTGGATATCGACGCACGCACCATTGGGTCGCTCAAGACCTTCGGACCCGACGTCGTCTGGCCCTTGGTCCATGGCGGCCCCGGCGAGGACGGGGGCCTGCAGAATATAGCTCATCTCCTGGGGCTGCCGTATGTCGGCACACACTCAGACGGCTGCCAGCGGGCCTCGCTTCAAACCGACGGCAAAAGCGAGCGTCCGCACCGGAGGGTGATCACTCCTGATTCGTTGACGCTTCCACAATCCTATTTCAGTCAACTGGGAGCGCAGGAGGTTCTCTCCGTCGTCGCAGGTCATCTGGGCTTCCGGTGGTGGTGAAGCCTCATCAGGGGTTCTGGCCTCGGTGTCTCTTACGCATCGACGGCGGATGAGCTGCACCGCGATGGTGGCCTGCTTCGCCTACGATGAGCGCGCGCTCATCGAGCGTTACGTCGCGGGACGGAACTTGCGGTCTCCGTTGTCGATACGGAGAGGGGCCACGTGCGCTTCCCCCCGTCGAAGTAGTCACCGATGGACAGTATGACTTTGACGCACGGTACAACCCTGGCCGCTCGGGTACTCGTCCCTGCTCGGCTGGATGACGAGGTCATCGAGACGGTGAAAGCCACTGCTGTCACGGTGCACACCACCCTTGGACTGGGTAACCTTTCACGAACCGACCTCATTCTCGACGATGACGGGACGCCGTGGTTCATTGACGTCAACGTCATTCCAGGAATGACAGAGACGTCCTTGCTGCCATTGCGGCCGAAGCGGAGGATCGTTAGACGGGAACTGTATGACGCGTTGGTGAGGAACCCGCTGGTTCATCCCGTAGCTCCGGCTCAGTTTCACGTGAAACGGTGGCTCACTCATATCGAGTGGAGCCACCGCCACTCTACCACCGCCCGGCGACATTCTGTCGATATTGACAGCACTCGTTGCTTGGCCGGGATACTTCATCAACGGTAGCAGCACGCTCCTGGTTTCACGTGAAACCAGGCAGGTTACCGTCGGTCGTCGCTCCCTCAGTCGACACCTTCCCCTCGTTGAAGCACGCCAGGAGCTCCAGCAGGGTGGGGCTGACCCTCACCCGGAGCGTGCTGAGGTCATGACGTTGGTGACGTGCTGGGACGCGGGTGAGAGGCTGGTTGCCGCAGGTGGTGTGGGGTCCGATGGTCGTTGTCGTGGTGGCTCCACACCGCGACGGCGTCGCGGCGCTGCTGCTCTGAGGAGTAGGAACGCGTGGGAGGCACTCCTCGGCCAGGATGCGGTTGCCTAGACGCTCGACCGTTGTGACGTGGGTGTGGGGCGAGGTCCTCTGGTGGCGTGAGGCCAGGGAGGTGATGGTCGCGGTGAAGGTCCGGGCACGTAGTTCGCCCCGTTGTCGGTGACGACCGCACGAGCCTGGTGATGCCGTGGGCGGCGAAGGTCCAGGCAGCAGAAGAAGCCGATCGTGGTGGGCCTTCTCGTCGTCGAGGGCCTCGGTGTAGGCCAGGCGGGAGAAAGCCGTCGATGGCGGTGTGCAGGTAGAATTATCAGCCAATCCTGGTGCTCTTGCCCGCTTAGAGCCTTCGCCTCGGGGTACCGCGCCATCGCAGGCCCGCCTGGCCTCCCTTGGTGGGGATGCGTCCAGCCTTCTTGACGTCCAGGTGGATCATATGGGCTCGACGAGCGAGGCCCGGGATCGGTTTGCCAGCATCGTTGGCTGCCCGAGTGAACCGGGTATCGCCTCGGCGGCCCGCGAGGCGATAGGACAGCCTGCCTGGACACGCATCACGAGCGGTATTGGCAGCCCTAAAGGCGTCAACACAGCGTTACGGTGGGTCACTAACAGCGGGACTTTTTCCTCTGTCGGAAGGATGATTCCGGCACCACCCATCTGACAGCCGAGTCCCGCTGCTCCGCTTTGGGCACGTGACTGCAACCTCAAACCCACAACAACTAGACCTGCCTCAATGCCTCAAGACCGCGGGAACGACATCGCATACCGGCAGGACGACGGCATGCGAATACACCAGAATCATCCCTGTTTCACGTGAGACCAGGACCAGGAGTCGACCTGTGGCCCGAGACTTCTCATGTGCGTCGACAACCCTGTGCCTGCCTCGCTCGCGTGCATGACGCTTCATGCGTCATAGGCCCAGAACTTCTCGAGACTGAAACAGGCGTCTCGCGTTCGGGCCATACCGTATTCGTCGAGTACGCTCCGGCGCCGATGAAGAGAAAAGTAGGAAGTTCGGTCGCCGTTGCCTGGACACCCGCTACCGATGCGAGACCGAGGCGACCGCGTGACCTCCGATAGAAGAGGCCGAGTGCGCATCAGCGCCCAGCGCAAAGCAGTCTGGTACGATTTCCGTGTTTCACGTGAAACCCGGCCCGTCTGAAGGTATCTCCGACTCCCTAGTTCCAAGGTGTGGTTGTCGGTGCCGGCGCCGGAAAGTCAGGAGAAACTTCCACGGTGCCACCGTGTAGTGAGCACCTTCAGTTCCTACCTACTGGATCGTGCTGGCCCCTAGACGCGCTGTGCACGTACTCTCCATCGAGAGCCACATTCCAGAACTGCGGCTGCAGCAACACCCCATCCCGAGCCAGAGACCAGCACCCTGCTGTGGCCCGCAGTTCTGTGTGGAGCTACTAGCGGAGGATTCAGCGCTCAGCCTTCCCCAACGTCAGGGACGTGGCCCAGTGCAGATATCTGCCCTCTGTCATGGAAGGCGTCGAGCCCTTCACCGGCAAGCGGTGCCGTAACCCACGAGCGGGGAGACCCACGCGTGCGTACGACAGAGTGACTTCTGGACCTGAGCGCTACCGAATGATGGGACGCTACTCAACGGAAGCAGCTCGCGTCCGCTTCTCCCACGGTATCCACCTCACCCTCATCGACAGAGCGCTGTTCAAGCATTCCGCGGCCGGCAATGCTGCAGCCACCCTCCTCCGGTACCCGCCGCACGCTGTCGACCCACAGAGCCACGCGTCAACGGCCCGATCTAACCTACTGGTTCTCCGCTGTTTTCACGTGAAACATGTCCCGCAAGGCGCGCCAATGCATTATCGACACAGACCCGGGACAGCCCGATCAATGCGTCGGTGCGCTCGAACTCGTCTGCTCCATATCGATGCATAGCACGTGTTTCGAGGCAACCAGAGTCAGGTCTGTCTTGTCGATCCAGGTTCAACAGCAGGCCCTCCATCAGTCGAGTACGGTGTCGTCCGGTCGCTGACCTTGTCGCGGCGGCTGATCGTCGACGTCAATGCGATTCCCTTTTCGCCAGCAAGCGCAGACCGATATCTCGCTACAGAGGAGTCGATCACTCAATCCGCGTCATTAAGACTTCCCGCCAGTCTCATAGGTTCCTCGCAGTTCCATGTACATCCTGAAGAAGCAAGCCGGCTGTCACCTCTCCTTTAGTTTACGTGAGGACCCTTCCAGTCTCAAAGAGGTCCTGCGTACGATGCGCTGCCGTCACTGATCCGTTTCTGCGTGCATATCATCATGCAGCATCGACATCGGTCATGGACCGGGCAAAAGTCAGTTCGGCCGCACCATGCTGCTGTCCGTCGCACTGAACGCGGGCACACGCATGGGGAACGCCCACCTACCCTGCACGAACGGGATGGCGGCTCGCCTTCAGTTTCACGTGAAACCAAGCGGAGGTCTGAATCGTCCCGGTCATGACACACTCCCCGATCCGTCCTCACAACCTGGCCAACGCTTGCGCAGCGGCGGCTCCGGGTTCGCGGCTATCTGTCCTGCGTTCCTTCTTACCTGAGCGCCCGCGCACTCACAGGTGTCGAACGAAACATGAATCTCCCGGACTTGGGTTCACTCTACTGCAGGTGCGAAGCGGCACGCGACCCTTTCCGGAATCTGGTTTACAACACCTGGCGTGAGTGCCTCGCGATGCTTCGCTCGTCTAATGGGTGCTTCTCAGTCAACGAGCCTTGCTCCAACCTCAACGCACCACCGTCCTAGTCGTGACCGATCGCGCTGTTTCACGTGAAACATCCAGATCTGACGAGACTGACTTTGAAGCGGCACGCTGTTCTGCTCTGCGTCTGCCCTCCCATAACAAGCGAGGGATGCACGCTCGCGTGTTTCACGTGAAAGCCTTAAACCGTCGATGACCAACGATGGTTGGCACTCGCTGCGCTTCCCGCTCTTCTGACATCCCAGAACATCCAGGTGCATGCTGGTTTCGTGAAACACGGTGTGCTTGCCAGAATCACACGCACTTGCTGTCGTCATCGAGAACAGCGGTGGGGCCGAGACATTTCATTGTCTCGGCCTCGTAACTCACTATCAGCACAAGGCTACTCCTCATCGAGGGATGTCAGGCGCCAGCGCATCGACAAGGCGGGCAAGATCCTCTTCTCGACAAAGCGAACTCCAATGGTGATACGCCCTTCTTCGCTCCCGCGTCACCTTCACGCAGTGTCGAAGGCATCGGACAGACGGGTCGAGAGCGCTGGGAGGGGTGCTCGAGACACGCAGTACCTTCGGCTGACCCGATTCCGGCTCGGGTTCCTCGCGAAGCGCGACGAGGTTCTTCGTGGCACGCTGACAAGGCCCTCGGCCACCACACGCTGTGCGAGCCGCTCCATCTCGGCCGCATTGGGGAGGCCCAGAAGCGCACGAGCATGTCCCGCTGAAAGTGACATTCGCGGCAAGCCTGCGCTGCACCAGCGAGCAGCACTTCAGTGAGACGCAAAGTGTTGGAGATCTGCGAACGCGACCGAGCGATCCGCTCGGGAGAGGCTCAGCGTGGGTGCACTGGAAGTCCTCCAGAAGGCGCTGGTAGGCCGCGGCCTCTTCCAAGGGATTGGTACGGACGCGGTGCAGGATTTCTCCAGTAGCGCGTCACGCAACAGATCAACATCATCCGTGTCCCGAAACAACTGCGGAATCGTCTCCAAAGCCGGCTTCCTTGGAAGCCCGAAGACGCATCTCACCCATAATGAGGGCTCATACCGCTGTTCCTCTCCCGAAGCAGTCGGCACTTGCCGGACCGACGTTGAGCTGCAGCAGACCCGCTTCCGCAATCGAGGGCGCCAGTTCTGAGATGTCCTCTTCATCGAAAACCTGACGGGGCTGGCGGGGATTCAGGTGGATCAGTTCCACCGGAATCTCAGCGAAGCAGGCGCCTGACACCGGGACAAGACCGTCGGTGTCCGCAGAGTCCTGCTGGCCATCGGTGTCCTCAGGAACGTCGACGCAGGTCTAGGGGTGCCCGATGGCGGGAGTCCTCCTCGAGCTGCTCATTCTCAGGGCGAGGACTCACTATTGCTGACCGCCGACTTCTCCTCCGCCGTTTCGTGAAACATCAGGAGTGGCTGGCACTGAGGTCGATTCCGGGCCGATACCGCAGTCACCTCGTCCTCGACGACAGTAGACTCACGCGAGGTTCCTCCACCGGGCGGACGCTTCCTCCGTGGCCTTTCTCGGTCGCACGCTTTGAAGCGGCAGGCGGCTGAACGGGTCCGCGCGGTGGAGGTCGCCGACGACGATGCCTTCGCGGCCTTCTTCTCTTCCGCCTGAGCCTCAGCCTTCCGAGTTCGTTGTGGTTTCACGTGAAACCGGCGTCGTCTGCTTGCTCTGAGCAGCCGTCTTGGAATGAGGTCGTTGACCGGGCCCGAGCGGCTCTTGGATCACCTTCCGCTGAGGAAGGAGCCAGGAGAGCAGCAGTCAGATCGCGAGTACTCCCGCCTCCGAAGGCCAGCTCAGGCTCTGAAGCGACGTCACTCGGCGCGAGCAGCCGCATCGTCGTCAGGCGGTTCGTCGCCCTTCCGCGAGTCAGGAAGAACACATCGGAAGGACGAGACGCGTCAGGGACTTTCTCCTTTGCGTCTCGGGATCAGCGCACTGCGAGACCCGTCGAGTCCGCGCCGTTTCTGAGCCATCAGGCTTCCTCGCGCCTTCAATTCAGGGGGCGCCCCGCAGAGCAACCTCACGAGCCATTTTCTTGTACGCAATACCGCCGGTGGACCGGGGATCCCAGAACACCACAGGAGCACCGAAGGAGGGCCTCAGCAGCACGGATGGGGACATGCTCAACGTAGTGTCAGCGTGGCATCAGGGAAATAGGAACGGACTTCGGACTCCACCTCACGCGCCAGCGTGGTGCGTCCGTCAAACATGGTGAGCACAATCATGGAGACTCCCAGTCCCGGATTGGCAGATGCGCGCGATCTGTCAATGGAGCGCGTCAGCAGACGAGTCCTTCAAGGGCGTAGTACTCAGCCTGCATCGGAATAAGAACCTCATCGGCGGCGACGAAGGCGTTGATCGTCATTTGCCGAGCTCGGTGGGCAATCAATGATGACGTAGTCAAGGGGCTCCAGACCCTCGGTTTCACGTGAAACCAGGTAGTCCACCAGTGCACGCCGCAGACGTGACTCCCGCTCAGCGGTGGAGATGAGCTCTATCTCGACAGCAAATTGCGTCAATGGTCGCTGGTACGCACCACGAGACTCGCAGAATCGCGTCTTGGTGACAACGTCAACCCGATGAGCATGGCTATCGACGGGGACGTCATGAGATGGAGGCACTGTCTTCATCGTTGCTCCACCCCAGTGCTGTTGAGGCATTTCCTTGTGAGGTCCGCGTCAATGAGCAGGACGTGCAACCGCCTTCCAGGTCAAAGCGGCTGCAAGATTCACTGCGGTCGATGTCTTTCCGACGCCACCTTTTGGTTGGCGACTGCAATGCTACGAGTCCGCTCGGGATGTGAGAACTCTCCACCCGCTACCTCGTCTAACGCAGGGTGCTCGGCCTGGCGATCGAGAGATAGACGATCCGGACAACCTGCTTCCTCTCGGACGGTGACCCAACAGCCCGACCAGTCGGAGCAGTTACGAGTCTACGCGAGCAGGTCGATCCTTACGCGTTACACCGAACGCGCGCCGTATCAACGGTTCTTCGTGCGGCGAATCTCAACGACGCCGTTGTTTCGTCGCCGGCTGTAACAACCTCATGAATAACGGCGACTGATAATTTTGCCCTTTTTAATGACGTATGGCGTCATCGACCTCGTCCTGCGCCCGCATACCCTTTGAGGCGAGCAGGGCGCCCCGGCAGACAACGGCGCCGTCAACCGCACCAACTTGGACGGGTTCGCCACCGCGCGAGCCCGTCACCACGTCATAGCGGTCCTTGATCTCCTCGCGGGCCCGCCGAACGGTCACATTGTCCAGGTCAGGCTCCTCGACGACGTCGGAGGCCACTGAGTGCGTCGCTCCATCGTCTCAATGAGCGTCACGTCGAGGTCGGGTCGCGGCAGCGCGACGACAATGCCGGGAAAGCCTGCCCCGGAGCCCACATCGGCCACGCTTCCCCGAGCCGGCAGGGAAGGGGACGACGGCAGCCGAGTTAATGATATGCCGGCTCCACAGGCGGGGAAGGCTCACGCGGCCCGACCGAGACCGCGCAGCTCGCCCTCCTCAGCGAGCATCTGCGCGAAGTGCTCCGCCGCGGAGAAGGAGACCCCGAAGTCTCCCGCATCTCTGCCGTCGGCTCCTCCACCTGGGCCCGCTGCTCCTCACTCATGCTCAGGCCTGCTCCGGCGGAGTCGTCCAACCGCATCGTTGACGTCGGCCTTGATCGACAACCTGTTCGTCATTCTCATCGGCGGGCAGGACCACGACGTATCGGTGCGGCTCGGCGCCCTCCGGACTCGGAGATCAGTCCGGCGGCGGCGGCGACGTCGTGACACACCTTGCGCTCGAGAGGGTTCATCGGCTCGGCTGCGGCTCTCGAAGTGAGCACCTGGTGACCGCCTCCCCTGGGGGCGACCTTGGTGAGGCTCTGACACGACAGTCCAGCGCGAGCAGCCGTTGATGTCGAGCATGAGGGCGGAACGGTTTGCCGGTGCGGGCCCTGAACTGCGAGGCAGGGTCGGGCTCCTGAACGGATTCCAGCACCTCTCCGTCGCGTCCGGCGAGGTCGGCGAGGCTCGCGCTTTCATGTCCCAGCCCTCCTCGGAGGCGGCCACGGCTGATGGGCGCGCCCGTGATCGATGTCGATATCGATATCGCGCCGCCCAGGTCGGCGATATCGAGGCTCCTCGGTGAGTCGGCGCCGATCTCGCCCTCACTCCTCGAGGGCGCGAGACGGTGTTGCTCACGAGAGACGGCTCACGGCCTCCTCCATGACTGCTGGGAGGAGTCGTTACTGTGCTGCTCCTCATAATGTCATCCGTAGCCTCTGTGATGGGAACCGGGTTCGTCGCCGCTGAGCGAGCCTCGCGGGTTGCGCCTCTACTTGGCCTGGGCCTTTTGCGTCGGGCCGCCGCCTCCTGACGCTGGCGGGCTCGGCGCGCTCCTGTATCGACTGTCATCGGGCGATCTCCTCATCGCTGGGCCACCCGCTCTTGCAGACGTCGGCTCGCGCCTCGTCCTCGTCCTCGAGTCTGCTCGACATCCAGGGTGCGTCAGCGAGGGTCAGCGCAGAGCATCGCTGCGGGACTCGCCGCGTGACCGCCGGCCTTCTTCTGCCGGTTCTTGCGCACCGGCACGCGCTTCGAGCCTCCGGTACGGCCCTCGGCCTCGGCGCTTGGCGACCGCCTCAGCCCCTTTCCTCCTCCTCCAGGAGGGCGGTCCCTTGCAGCGCCCTTGCGCTGGCATTGATGCGGGCGGTGACTGGCCTCGGCCTCACTGCCCGGGTGCGGGCATGTTGCGGATGGTGAAGACTTCGCTGACCCATGGTCCTAGCGAAGTTGGAGACGGCCAGTGACACGAGCACACCGATCTGGAGAGTTGACGCCGAGACGGCGGATCACCGGCATCACGTACAGCATCATCCGCTGGGAGACGGATCAGCATGGGGTTGTCGGGTTGAGGGACTCCGTCCGACATGTTCTTCATTCACCATCGACACTGCACATGGAGCAACACACTGCGTCGCCGACATGATGATGATCATGGCGACCGTAACGATCTTGACCTGTGTGTCGGGCGCTCAGGAAGGAGGAGGACAGGCTGGCGCCGGACGCTGGAGGCCTGGACCTGCTCGCCAGGCGCTGCGTGAGCGGACCGATCCGACAGCGACCGTACTTGCCGCGTGGCAGCCGCAGGAGGCCAGGACCCGGAACAGGGGCGAAGAAGATGGGCATCTGCACGGGATCGAGCAGGCAGGAGGCCATGGGGTTGGTCCCGTGCTAGCGCGATAGGCGCTCATCATCTCTCTTCGTTCGTGCTGTGGCGCGACTCAGGAGTCCTTCTTGCCCTTGTACTTGGCCTGCAAAGCGCCTGCAGGCTCGGCTGGAGGGCGCACTCACGCGGGAGGCTCGGAGCTCTGCCCGGCGAGACAGCGGCAGATGAGCAACCGCACCGCACGATCGTCCAGACCGATGATGGACGTCCCGGGCGATACCCGGCCCATCGGGAACCCGATGAGGACCGAGCCTTGTGGATCGTGACGACCGCGGCCCAGGCCACACAGCCACCTTGAGCAGCCACAGCAGCATGTCCATCCATCCGCACTCCTTGTATGTTCTCGTGCGAGAGCGAGTATCAGTGTGGTACTCCAGGGTCTGAGCCGGCATCGTGTCCATCGGTTCACGGGTTCCAGTCAGGGGTCCTCGACCGCCAGACGCAGAACGTCACAGGGATGAGTGGTATCCTTTTGCCCCTGCTGTCCAGGACATGGTCGACTCCACCCACGGGTCAACAGGTTGCGTCGCAGCGAGACGCCACAGGGCGCTTACGCCGCCAGTCGAGACCATGCCATCTCCAGCGCGGTGACGGCGCATAGGCCGGGCACGTGGGAGTGTAACGGCAGGAGGCCGGCGAGGCCGGAGAGATGAAGCGCTGGTAATGCAGAAACTGCACTGGAGCCGGGAGGGCTCGCGTCCAGCCACTCGCTCATCGCTCCACCCGCGACCGACCGTGCCATCGCCGGTGCTATCGACCTGGCGCTCCGGCACCGGCTCAGAAGCCGATCCAGGTCCCGTCCAGGGTGGTGCTGGCGCGCGCCGTCGGCACCTGCGAGTCCGCGCACGACGACACGGGTTCCCGGCTCGGGGGCCGACCCGCTGCGCCATGAGGGCTCCTGACCCGGCGCTTGACGCGGTGCGGCGGGTCGCCAGCGGTACCTGCTTCTTGGGCACGACGACGCCGACGAGGCCGGGGGTCATCCCCTCTCCACGCCGGCGTGGTGGTGCACTGACCAGCACCTGCGATTCCCGCAACGCGTACCCCGACGAATCGCGGTAGTGAGTCCTCACCCGCGCTAGTCGGTGCGCCGCCTCTCGCACCTCCAGGCGGCAGAGGCGAACATGCCCGTGCTGCGGCGCCGCGAAGCGAGAACAGCTACGACCTGCGCGGGGTGGACATGTGCGCTTGCGGAAGCCGTGCACTGTGGCACGACGACGGTTGTTCGGCTGGTGAGGTCCACGCTTGCTCACGGGCTTAACTCCTGCGTGAGGTGATCGGGAACGGTGCATCGCGGGTTCGCGGCACTGTCGCTCGATGCGGCTGCCCCATGGATCGGGACCGCAACTCCGCACAGAACGTCTGCAACAGCCTACGTTTGGCCCTCTTGCCGGTCAAACAGATAGCGGCCGACACCATGACGCTGTGACCGATGGCGTCATCCACACCCTCTTCACACATCATCCACAGCCAGGGTCGGCCCGTGTCCCACTCGCTGTGGGAAGAACTCCGTCCACAACCGCCCGCGAGATGTGGATAACTCACTGATCTGTGTGTATCTTCTCAGAAAGCGTCAGCTGACGACACATCTGTCATTCACGCGAGCTCGCACCGCGCGATCGGGCCACTCACACCTACTTTCAGAGTTTATTCCTGAACGTTGTCTGTGGTCATCGCTCTCTCAGTCACAGGTGTGGACAAGGCTGTGGAGGAACCAGCATAGCATGATGGGACGCTTGGTCAGACCTTCCCGGTTCCGCCAGTTCCACACACAACCCTGTCATCATCGACACGGGACCCGGCCGGCGACGGTCGGGCTGCGATTCGCCGGGTTCATCGCTGACCATTCCGATCAGGGTCCGTCGTGCCCGACGCCGCCAACTATCCGGCTGGCTCACAGCGCCGGGTGCTCTCAGGCTCCGGAGAACTGGGTCGGGGCAAGATGTCCGCGAGTTCGCACCGAGCCCATCTCGCTCGACGTCGACGGCGCTCGTCCTCGTCGTCGGATCGGCCTTCATCCAGGACATCGTCGAGCGGGCGTGCTCACATCAGCGCCGCCATCAGCCAGGTCAGGGACTATGCCCATGGAGGTCACAGTCGACACCTCCTCAGGGTGTCGCGCGCACCATGTCCTCCTGTGGCTCCCGGGCCCGTCAATCTGGCGACCGTCACCCCCCGCGCCGACATCCTCTCCGTCCCCCTCGGTCTCTTGGTTGTCGGGCCCTCCGTCCCGGGTCGACTCTGTCCGCCGCCGCCACCAACGGTGCCCTTGCAGCAGGCAGATGGCGGAGCCGTCGCCCTACTCACGGCGACGGCTCCCTCACCGATGCCTCCTCCCAGGCCTCCGCCTCCTCCGCCCCCGTCGACGATGTCGCTCCCCTTCCCACCAGGTCAGGACTTCCCAGCACCTACAGCCCCAGGGCACCGGCTCCCAGAACTCCACCGGACTGCTGACACCCACGGCGGCCCGACGTCTCCCATTCAATCCGAGATACACCTTCGACCTGTCACCGGATCCTCCAACCCTTCGCTCACGCCACGGCACTGTGGCTGCAGCGAGGCTCCAGCCCGTGCCACCAACCCCTTGTTCATCTACGGCGGCTCCGGCCTGGGTAAGACGCACCTCCTGCTACGCCATCGGCCACTACGCCCAGACCCTCAGCCGGGAATCCGCGTCCAAGTACGTCAACTCCGAGGTCTTCGTCTCCGACTTCATCGCCTGCGTGCGCGGGCGGCAACCAGGACGACGGCCGCATGGAGGCTTCAAGCGCCGCTACCGCGAGGTCGACGTCCTCTGGTCGACGACATCCAGTTCCTCCAGGGCAAGGAGTCGACCCTCGAGGTTCTTCCACACCTTCAACTCCTGCACTCCTCAGCAGGCGGCAGGTGGTCCTCACCTCGACCAGCCCCCAAGGCCCTCAGTGGGCTCGACGAGCTTACTCCGCTCCCTTCCAGAGTGGGGCCTGCTTGCCCGTCCAGCCCCCCGGACCTGGGGCCCATGTCGCGATCCTCTCCCGGAAGGGGAGCGCGGCCGGGCCTCGACTGCAACCCTTCGACGTCCTGGAGTACATCGCCTCGCGCATCACCTGCCAACATCCGCGAGGCCGAGGCGCACACTCATCCAGGTGACAACCTTCGCCTCCCTCAACAAAAGCGGCCGTCGACCAGACCCTGGCCGGATGGTCCTCAGGACATCATCTCCGACCCCGAGGGGCCAGAGATCACGACCTCCCCTCATCATGGCGCGCAGACCGCCGACTGCCTGGCATCACCATTGACGACCTGTGCTCGGCCAACCGCTCACACCGTAGTCTCGGCCCGCCACATCGCGCGCCGTAGCCACCACATGCCGCGGGGCTCACGACCTCTCCTGCCCAAAGATCGGGCGGGAGTTCGGCGAGCACGATCCACCGTCATGAGCGGACAAGAAGATCCACCACCCTCATGGCCGAGCGGCGCTCCACCTTCAACCAGGTCACCGAGGCGACCCAGCCGCATCAACAGGCCGCTCAGTCTCCCGCCTGACCCGACGACACCGTCCCGACGCATCCAACGCAGGCTGGACGGTGCTGAGGTTAACACGTGGAGGGCAGGCGTGTCGCTGTGGTACAGCAGTACCACTGTGGAATGACTTCCATGTCATTCAGTCTCTCCGCAACACCCCTGTCTGCTCACCAGGACCACCACCTGTCATTCCCCAGCGTCACTGGCGTCATGGCCGCAGGTCTGTATCCCCAGCATCACACGTGCTACTACACCCTACAAACCCAAATGACGCGAATCGCGAAGCACGATCAGTAACGGTCGGTCCGGACCCAAGGACCTGTCATTCAGGGAGGCTCATGGGATGACCATGGTGATCGCTGATGACAGGGTGACTCTCACGGACTACCATCTACACTCTCGACGGGACTGCGTTCAGCGACGCGGTTCCGATGACGACTGTCTGCCGGCGACCTGCCGGCACCCACATTCCTACGGCTCAAAGTGGTGCCGGCATACCGACCGACAGACGATTGACGGGCACCTACTGCAACGAAGGCTCAGGGTTGACAGACATCCTCGCCGAAGCCGTCACCTGGTTGCACGATCCGTGCCCGCCCGCGCCGGTGCCGTCTGGCCGGGGTGCGACTGGAGGCCAAGGGCTCCAGCCTGGTCCTGGCCTCCTTCGACTACGAGGTCTCGGCCCACTGCGGGGTGGCCCGCCGACATCCGGGAGGACGGCGTCGTCCTCGTCTCGGACAGCTCCTGGCCGATATCGCCGAGCGCGCGGGTGAAGCCGTCGACCTGGAGGTTTGAGGCAAGGTCGCCGTCTCCTGCGGATCGGCCCGCTTCTCCCTGGCAGTATGGCCGCCGACGACTACCGGCACTTCCGGTCATGCCCTGATCGCCGGCACGATCAGTGCCCGACCTGGCCCGCGCCGTCGGTCAGGTCTCCATCCTCCGTGACGACACCTGCCCCTGCTCACCAGCGTCCAGATCAGGGTCGAGGGCGGGTTTCGCTGAATCCTCATGGCCACCGACCGCACCGCCTGGCCGTGCGGGGCTGACTGGTCGCCGTCAACGAAATTTGTCCACACGGCCTGCTCAAGGCCGCACTGTCCGACGTCATAGGTCCTGACCTCCTCCGGCGATGATAATCAGCCCCTCAGCGGCAGGTCGGCGGCCTCCAGCCTCATCGGCCTTCGAGGCCAGGGGGCAGACACCTGCCTCCCTGCTCACCGACGGCGACTACCGCCGGTGCCTCCGCCTCTTCCAGGTCCTCGATCCACACCGTGGGCACCGACGAGGCTCATGGCGGCCGTGCGCCGCGTCAACCTCGTCGCCGACCCTCCACCCCCATTCACATGTCCTTCACCCAGGGCAACCTGGGTGGACGCCGGACAGGGGCGACGACGCCCGAGCCGCAGGCAATTTCGTCGCCCACCTCGGGGCATGACATCTCCACCGCAACCAACCCCAGCTGCACCTGGACGGCCTGGGCGCCTCAGCCAGCCTACGTCCCGCCTCGACCACCCACGCCTCAAGCCCGCGGTGCTCACAGCTGGACTCCATCAGGGCTGAGGACTCCTCACTCCCTTTACCTGCTCCTGCCGATCCGCTTCGGAGCCTGGGGCCTCCGACGGTGCATGTACGTCTCTGACCTCTCCTGGACGACTTCCGCTCCTACCCGCAGCTGGTGCTGTCACTGGGCAGGTAGCCCCTTCGTCGGCTCAACGGGCAGGGGCAGACCAGCCTGGTCGAGGCCATCGTCTTACCTGGCGACGCTCTCCTCCCACCGGATCGGCGCGGACACCGCCCTCGTCGACAGGCGGCACCGGGCCAGGCCCAGCCGGCCGGCGCCGTCGTGCGCTTGCCAGGCAATCGTGAGGAAGACCCGCGTCTGGGATCGGATCATCGCCGGTAAGGCAGGTGAGCCCGCCTCAGCGGGCGGCTGCCATCCGCGACCTGCTCAGGGGTGCTGCGCGCGGTCGTCTTCGCCCCGGACCTCTCTCCCTGGTACGGGCCAGGCCAGGATCCGCCGAGGCACCTCAGCGTGGTCACGCTGCGCCCCGGGCCTGGCCGGGGTGCGCGCCGAGCACGACAAGATCCTCGCCCAGCGCGCCAGCCTCCTGAAGTCCCGCGCGCGCAGCCCGCTCATCGACCGCCTCCATGCTCTCCACCCTCGAGATCTGGGACGCCCAGGCTCGCTGCGCAGCAGCCCTTGACTCATCGCCGCCCGTGTCGATGTCGTGCGGCGCCTGCACGCCCCTGGTGGCCTCCGCCTGCAGACCGTCTCCGGGGCCTGCGGGCGGCGTTCCCGTGCTCAGATCGCCTACCGCTCAGGCCTGCTGACCCGGGATCCCCGGGACCCGGCCCCGACGGGTCGTGGCTCGCCGGCGAGACGCTCCTCGATGGACCGCCTGCCGCGCCTGGGGGAGTGGGTGGGGCTCCCGCCCGCGGATCGACCGCGGCGCGAACCTCATCGGGGCCTGCGACGGCCTCCTGTTCCTCACCGGCCTGCCCGCCCGCGGATTCGCCTCCCACGACGACGATGGTCCCTAGCCCTCTTTGCGTCTGGCCTCTACGACATGCTGCGCATCGACGCGCCTACGGCGGGTTGGCGAAACCATTACTCATCCTCGACGACGTCGCCTCCCTCGACGAGCGCCACGCCCTGGCGGAGATGGTCGCCCGGAGCCCAGCGAGTCCACTGACCGCCGCCGTCGGTAGCGATATCCCCGCCGGTCGCCGGCGCCCGGCCTACGTGGCCGACGGGAGGTCACCCGTGTGAGCCACCCGCCCACCGGTGACGGCCCCACCTCCCCGATGTCCTGTGGCCCAGCGGGCTGGCCCCTCCAGCGCGCCCAGGCCTGGGAGAGGGCGACAGCCGCGTCCGGCCCGCAGGCCGCGCGGGCCGGCCCGTGGTTCAGGGCGGGACGCGCAGCAGGCGGCGCCACAGACCAGCGGCAGTGGCGGCGCTGGGTCAACCCGGACGACCGGCCGATCCTCGCGGCGGACGCGCGAGGACGCGACCGGCCTGCCGACCCCGCACCGGGCAACGCGGTTTGCGCCGCATGGTGGCCGACAACGGTTCGGGCCGGAAAACCATGATGGCCGGCGTCGTCGCGGTGGCGGCCGCCGTGGGCGAGCAGGTCGCCGGCTGCACCATCGAGGTCCTTCGACGCCGGACGCATACCTGCGCGCCTCGTCGTCAGTGGGCCCAACGAACAAACTCCCCTCCAGCCACCATCGAGTGGGATCGTTGAGGCCCTGCGCTCGGTCCCGGCTTGGTCGCCAGGCGGAGGGATCAGCACCGACCGACGGGTGGGCTGCGGATCCTGGGGCCGGCCGGGTCCCACAGCAAACGCCGCGGGTCGGCCTGCGCAGCACCGTGGTCGCGCGATACCTACCAGATAGTGGGACCGCGGGTATCATCATCAACGCGCCGGTCGGGGCCGGCGTCGTCAGAAAATCACGGGGCGCATGCCGGGCACCGGGCGACGCGGTGATCCGCGTGAGACAGGGGCCGGGCTCCAGGCGCTCACGGTGCCGCGGTTCTGGGCCTATCTGCGCTGAATGCGGGTGAAACCTTCGCCCAAGTGCCGCCCAGGACCGTCTGATGTGCCACCATTAGCACGATCCTCCTCAGGATCGTCGTGTGAAGGGGCCGGACGGAACATCGGACCACTGGTCCCGATGCGCTGGTTGAGGAGCAACTGACACGTGTCGACCAGGACGCCACTGTGATCACGATTACGGGCCTCGAGACATCACGTCCTCGAAGGGCTCGAGCGGTCCCGAAGCGCCCCGGCATGTACATCGGACCACCGGTGAGCGGGGCCTGCACCACCTCGTCTGGGGTCGTCGACAACTCTCGTCGACGGGCCCTGGCAACTACCCGACACATCGAGGTCACCATCCTGGCGGTGGCGGCGTGCGCGTCGGCGACAACAGCCGCAACATCCAGGTCATTGGCACCACCGACACAAGCCCACCGTCGAGGTCGTCATGACGATCCTGCACCGGCGGCAAAGTTCCGGAGGCAGTGGCCTGCGTCTCGGCGGTCTGCAGCGTGGGCATCTCCGTGGTCAACGCCCTGTCCCCAGGTGGACACCGGTGCCGGCGAAGTTCGTGTGGCGCATGTCCTTCGCCGACGGCGCCGCGCCCCATCACCGGTCGTCAGGGGCGAGACCACCAGATCCTGCAGCTGCCAGACCTTCTGCGGACCCGAGCATCTTCTGAGACGGTCGACTTCGACCACGGACGCCGCCGTCTTTCAACAGATGACCTTCCTCAACAAAGAGACCTGCGCATCACCCTGACCGACAGGCATCCGGCGTCAGGACACCAACGACGAGATCGCCGAGGTTACTTCGACGCCCCGGGTCGGCTTCGCACCAAACTCCTACTGCTACGAGCACGACCTGCGCGACTACGTCGCCTTCCTCCAACAAGTCCAGAGGTAATTCATCCACCCGGATCATCGACTTCGGGCCGAGAAACGGTCCTGGGCGAGACCCACTCCATCAACCTGGAATCGCCATGCGATGGACCAGCGCCTACTCGAGTCGGTCCCGCACCTACGCCAGCGATCAGCACCACCGGGGCGCTGCGGAGGCTACGCAGCGCTGACCACCCTGGTCGCAAGTACGCCCGGGACAGGGCCCTGCTCAGGGCGCGACGACAACCTCACCGGTGACGACATCCGTGAGGACTGACGGCCGTCATCTACCGTCAGGCTCTCCGGCCACAGTTCGAGGGCCAGGCCAGAACCAGGCTCGGCAACACCGAGGCGCGCACCTTCGTCCAGCAGACGGTTGCGACCGATCGGCGACTGGTTGGACTCCACCCGAGCGACGCGCGCGCCATCATCGCAAGGCCTCTGGCAGGCCACCGCCGCGCCTGGCCGCACGCAAGGCCGCGGGCCACCGCCGCAAGGGTAACGTACGTAACTGAA
>BNJT01002181.1_pt1 | contig 129930 bp, 173 predicted proteins | sample 8540491 | NCBI WGS metagenome assembly BNJT01 (sample SAMD00202455, study PRJDB9452) | human saliva metagenome | host: Homo sapiens | reverse complement strand
GAAAAAATAAAATAGTCCAGTGGACTATTTTATCCCTGAGCTTGAAAATCAGGAGAGCGAGGTAGTTAAGAATGTCAAATGGTTAAAGAGTTTGTCATTCTACGGCAATCGCTATGGCGCCTTGTCTAAACGCTTTACTAGCTCGATTTTCGAAAAATATCGTTTCGAAAATTTCACGTCGTAAGTATTAGAAGAAATCCAGAGGTTGCAACCCAGCCTCTGTTTTTCGGTAAAATAGAGGATGTTGCGTATGAAAAAAGTACTTTGTATCATTTATCCTAATTTTTCTCTTTATGAGATAACCACTTTAACGAGTACTTTAGCTCTGTCTTTTGATATCACGATTGATTATGTAGCTTCAGGTCATTCGATAGTTGTCTCTGAGGATGGCTTGCCCTGTCAACCAACGAAAACATTGGAACAAGTACGTATAGAAGAGTATTCTTGTGTGATTTTTGCCAGGAATGGTAAATATAAGTCCTGCTCTACAGGATGAGAAATTGATCTCATTTTTGAGAAGTCTTGATGAGCAAGATATCCTAATTGCAGCCATTTCTTCAGCGCCCCTTTTATTGGCGAAAGCAGGTTTGTTGAAGAATACGAAATTTACAGGTGGAATTTGGCAAAACTTCTTTGACTATTTTGAATTTCTTCCACGTGAAAATTTCCAACCGAAAGTCCTTGTGCAAGATAAGCGAATCATTACAGCTATCGGTTTTGCACATCAAGAGTTTGCAAGAAAAGTAATTCTAAGCTTAAGATTGGCAGAGAACACGGACAACTATTTTAAAGAACGAAACGAGTATGCTGAAGAGGATTTGATATTTACTCTATCAGACCAAGAGTTTGATCAAGTGAAGCGAAGTATAGAAAACAGCCTCTAAAGATTACATAAAAATTATAGAAAGGAACAAAGAGTGTTCGCAACTGAACACGGGCTACGGACGGTGCCAAAAAGATAGTTTTTTCTAGGACGCAAGCGTCCGTCGTCAAAACTCCTAGATGGCTATGTCCGTTTGACGCCCTTTGTATCTTGAATTATGAACAATACTGAATTTTATGACCGTTTGGGCGTTTCAAAGAATGCATCTCAAGACGAGATCAAGAAAGCCTATCGGAAATTATCTAAAAAATATCACCCAGATATCAATAAGGAGCCTGGCGCTGAGGAAAAGTACAAGGAAGTTCAGGAAGCCTATGAGACTTTGAGTGATGACCAAAAACGGGCTGCCTATGACCAATATGGTGCTGCGGGTGCCAATGGTGGCTTTGGAGGCTTCGGTGGTGGAGCTGGTGGTTTCAATGGGGCAGGTGGCTTCGGTGGTTTTGAGGACATTTTTTCAAGTTTCTTCGGCGGAGGCGGTGCTTCACGCAATCCAAACGCTCCTCGTCAGGGGGATGACCTCCAGTATCGTGTGAACTTGACCTTTGAAGAAGCCATTTTTGGAGCTGAAAAAGAAGTTAAGTACAATCGTGAAGCAAGCTGTCGTACATGTAATGGATCTGGTGCTAAGCCAGGAACAAGTCCAGTCACTTGTGGACGCTGTCATGGCTCTGGTGTTATTAACGTTGATACGCAGACTCCGCTTGGTATGATGCGTCGCCAAGTAACCTGTGATGTCTGTCATGGTCGAGGAAAAGAAATCAAAGATCCATGTACAACTTGTCACGGAACAGGTCATGAAAAACAAGCTCATAGCGTACATGTCAAAATCCCTGCTGGTGTGGAAACTGGTCAACAAATTCGCCTAGCTGGTCAAGGTGAAGCTGGATTTAACGGTGGACCTTATGGTGACTTGTATGTAGTAGTTTCTGTGGAAGCCAGCGACAAGTTTGAACGTGAAGGAACCACTATCTTCTACAATCTCAACCTCAACTTTGTCCAAGCAGCTCTTGGTGATACAGTTGATATCCCAACTGTTCACGGTGATGTTGAATTGGTTATCCCAGAGGGAACTCAGACTGGTAAGAAATTCCGCCTACGTGGCAAAGGAGCTCCGAGCCTTCGTGGCGGTGCAGTTGGTGACCAATACGTTACTGTTAATGTCGTAACACCGACAGGCTTGAACGATCGTCAAAAAGCAGCTTTGAAAGAATTCGCAGCTGCAGGTGATTTGAAAGTCAATCCAAAGAAAAAAAGGCTTTGACCATATTAAAAGATGCCTTTGAGGGTGAATAAAGATAAACTAAAAAGAGCTTTCGGGCTCTTTTTGTTATTTTATGGTTGTAGAATGGAACTCCATTAGTCTGCTACTCAGACCGTTGGGTGAGCAAGCCAGCTGCGTCCATATCCTGGATGAGTTGTTTGAACTCCGCTTCTTTGCCAGGCTTAACGGTGACGGTATCAATACGCTTAATCGCCGAATTATCCTGAATATCCACCAAGTTCAAAGCTTTTTCATAGAATGTGATTCCCTTTTTCAGACTTTCTGGATCCTGCCAAGAGAGAATAAAGTAAGAAGGATTTGATTTCTTTCCGATTTCTTGGAAATACTTCCTACTTTCCTCCTCTAAAAATTGGAATAAACCATGATTGAATAAGTTATCTTCTACTGAATGGTAGGAAATATCTCCTGTGTTTAGGGACATAGACTTCAAGTCGATTTTTGGTGAATTTTGGACTTTCTTTTAGAACAGGGTGATTATTGATGACCTCGTCTGAGAAAGTAACATAAAAATGTAAGCCTCCACCCTCGAATTGATACCTTCCATTTGAATTTACTTTCTTAGGAGGCATGTCAAGGGAGGTAAAGATCTGTTTTAAGGTTTCATTCCCTTCTCGAATGTCACTTGATGAGGCCTTGAAAGCAAAAAAACAGTAATAGAAATGCCAGGGACTGCAAGAAGGCTAAGGCAACCACAAGGGATTAGGATGATCTGCGCCAGAATTTTTAAAAACTGTTTCATTTTCATTCCTCTTTTTTGTTTGGAACTGACAACCTAAAATGGATTTAAGGAAAGTTCGTGGCTCTTTTTACTTATCTTCGATTTCCTGTGTTTCTTTGATCACAGCTAGTCTAGTCTGGATATCCTTTTCCAAGACCTTAAATTTGTAAGTCAGGTCTTCTTGGTATTCCTTGATGAGTTCTTTTTGCTGGTCGATGATTTGCAGACTGTTTTGGATAATATCCACATCGTCCTTGATAGCTTGAACGCGGTCAGTGGTATTCAAGACTTCATCTGTGATGGTTTGGCGATTTTTTGTGACCAGATAACTTCCGGCTGCAGCTCCTGCAAATAACAGTAGGTTGGATAATTTCATGGCAACTCCTTAGGCATTTTTGATGGTTTCAGCGACTTGAGCAAGTTTGTCAAAGTCTGGTTCGTGGGCGATAAAATCAATCTTGAGGTCATCGTCTGCACTGTAGCGAGGCACGAGGTGAACGTGGGTATGAAAGACGGTTTGACCAGCGACTTCTTCACAGTTGGCAATGATATTCATACCAGCAGCCTTGGTAGCTTTCATGACTTTTTGAGCTACTTTTGGTACTTGAGCAAAGAGTTGGCTGGCGCTAGTAGCGTCCATTTCCAAAAGATTGCGATAGTGTTCTTTTGGCACGACCAAGGTGTGTCCTGGTGTCACTTGAGAGATATCAAGAAAGGCAAGAACCTGCTCATCTTCATATACTTTTGAAGCAGGAATTTCCCCTGCAATGATTTTACAAAAAATGCAATCTGACATAAAATCTACCTCTACTGTATTGAATTTTGATATAATATAGCTACATTATACCAGATTTGGAGAAAATATGTTAGAAATTAAAAACCTGACAGGTGGCTATGTCCATGTCCCTGTCTTGAAAGATGTGTCCTTTACTGTTGAAAGTGGGCAGTTGGTTGGTTTGATTGGTCTCAATGGTGCTGGTAAATCGACGACTATTAATGAAATTATCGGTCTGTTGACACCTTATAGTGGCTCCATCAATATCAATGGCCTGACCTTGCAAGAAGATGCGACTAGCTACCGCAAGCAGATTGGTTACATTCCTGAGACGCCTAGTCTGTATGAGGAATTGACCCTCAGAGAGCATATCGAAACGGTTGCCATGGCGTATGGTATTGACCAGAAAGTGGCTTTTGATCGAGTAGAACCCCTGCTAAAAATGTTTCGTTTGGACCAGAAATTAGACTGGTTCCCTGTTCATTTTTCAAAAGGGATGAAGCAGAAGGTCATGATTATCTGTGCTTTTGTGGTGGATCCTAGTCTCTTCATCGTGGATGAGCCCTTCCTTGGTCTTGATCCGCTGGCTATTGCGGACTTGATTCAGCTTTTGGAAGTGGAAAAGCAAAAGGGTAAGTCTATTCTCATGAGTACCCACGTGTTGGATTCGGCGGAGAAGATGTGTGATGCCTTTGTTATTCTCCACAAGGGGGAAGTGCGTGCTAAGGGAAATCTCCTGCAGCTGCGCGAAGCCTTTGATATGCCTGAGGCTAGTTTGAATGATATTTACTTGGCTCTGACCAAAGAGGAGGAGTTATGAAAGACTTGTTTTTAAAGAGAAAGCAGGCTTTTCGTAAGGAGTGTCTTGGTTATCTGCGCTATGTTCTCAATGACCACTTTGTCTTGTTCCTGCTTGTTCTGCTGGGCTTTCTAGCCTACCAGTACAGTCAACTCTTACAAGATTTTCCTGAAAATCATTGGCCTATCCTTTTATTTGTAGGAATTACCTCTGTTTTACTGTTGCTTTGGGGAGGAATTGCCACTTATATGGAGGCTCCAGACAAGCTCTTTCTCTTGGTTGGAGAAGAGGAAATCAAGCTCCATCTTAAGCGTCAAACTGCCATTTCCCTAGTCTTTTGGCTCTTTGTCCAGACTCTTTTCTTGCTGTTATTTGCGCCCTTATTTTTGGCAATGGGTTATGGTTTGCCTGTTTTTCTGGTCTATGTGCTTTTATTGGGGGTAGGAAAATATTTCCTCTTTTGTCAAAAGGCCAGCAAATTTTTCATTGAAAATAGACTGGACTGGGACTATGTTATTTCTCAAGAAAGCAAGCGTAAGCAAGTTTTGCTTCGTTTCTTTGCCCTCTTTACGCAGGTAAAGGGAATTTCAAACAGCGTTAAGCGTCGTGCCTATCTGGACTTTATCCTAAAGGCTGTTCAGAAGGTGCCTGGAAAGATTTGGCAAAATCTCTATCTGCGTTCTTATCTGCGAAATGGAGACCTCTTCGCCCTCAGTCTCCGTCTGCTCTTGCTGTCCATACTGGCGCAGGTCTTATCGAGCAAGCTTGGATTGCGACAGCAGTGGTAGTCCTCTTTAACTACCTCTTGCTCTTCCAGTTGCTGGCCCTCTATCACGCCTTTGACTACCAGTATTTGACCCAACTCTTTCCGCTGGACAAGGGGCAAAAGGAAAAAGGCTTGCAGGCGGTAGTCCGAGGATTGACCAGTTTGGTCTTAGTGGTGGAATTAGTCGTCGGCCTTGTGACCTTCCAAGAAAAACTAGCCCTTCTAGCCATACTGGGAGCTGGTTTGGTTTTACTAGTCTTGTATTTGCCTTATCAGGTCAAACGTCAGATGCAGGACTAACATTGCCTATATGACACTAAAAAAGAAGTTGAGTTCAGTTTGTCTCAGCTTCTTTTATTTTCTACAAGATAATGGTTGGTCCGTAGAGACTCAACTTGGTCTTGACTTGGTCAAAATGGAAACGGTCATAGGCTCGCCAAGCGGCGCGAGTAGAAGCATCTGGATTGAGGGCGCTGAGTCCCATGAGAAGACTGGAAGTCTGGTAAAATTTTTCCAGTTCAATCAAGACTCGATTATCCACTGTTTCAGCCTTGGCTAGAAAACCAAGAATAGAGTCTAATTGCTCTTGAAAGCGGATGTCGTCAGCGGTTGCCTGTCTGCATGCTTGGTAGGCTTTGTTTAAGTCCGTAATCAAAGTCTGAGCTCTTTTGATGGGGTCTGTATCTGTCATGAGAATTCCTCCTCTAATCTGGGTGCTAGTCTTGTTTCTAGCAACTGTGTTTTGATACTGTCAGTTTATCACTTTTATCTCCTTTTTCACCATAAAATCTTTAATTGTACTTGAAATTTCCTGAATGGTACTGTTAAGATTTTATGATAAAATAGTGGTAAGATTATCATGCTTATTTGAGGAACAAGCTACCTTTCAGGAGTGTTGAAGGCTTGTTTAGGATTTGGTGGGCTTGTATCAGAGTATTTTTGCTATTCTCTTTTTAGGAAGAAATTGAAACAAGGAGAGTAAAAAGATGAGAATATTTATTTTAGAAGATGATTTTTCCCAACAGACTAGGATTGAAACGACGATTGAGAAACTCTTGAAAGAACATCATATCACTCCCAGTTCTTTTGAAGTTTTTGGCAAGCCAGACCAACTGCTGGCAGAGATGCATGAGAAGGGAGCTCATCAGCTATTCTTTGGACATTGAGATTCGAAATGAGGAGATGAAGGGGCTGGAAGTAGCTAGAAAGATTCGGGATCGAGACCCCTATGCCCTGATTGTCTTTGTGACGACTCACTCGGAGTTTATGCCTCTGTCCTTTCGTTACCAAGTATCTGCTTTGGACTACATTGATAAGGCCCTTTCGGCAGAGGAGTTTGAATCTCGGATCGAGACAGCCCTTCTCTATGCCAATAGTCAAGACAGTAAAAGTCTGGCGGAAGATTGCTTTTACTTTAAATCAAAATTTGCCCAATTCCAGTATCCTTTTAAAGAGGTTTATTACCTTGAAACATCGCCCAGAGCCCATCGTGTTATTCTCTATACTAAGACAGACAGGCTGGAATTTACAGCGAGTTTAGAGGAGGTTTTCAAGCAAGAGCCCCGTCTCTTGCAGTGCCATCGCTCTTTTCTCATCAATCCTGCCAATGTGGTTCGTTTGGATAAGAAAGAAAAACTTCTTTACTTTCCCAATGGTGGAAGCTGTATGATTGCGCGTTATAAGGTCAGGGAAGTGTCTGAAGCTATCAATAACTTACACTGAGTGAGGAGAATTTATGTATATTTTTGGGATGATATTGTATTCACTAGCTATTAGTGGGCTAGAAATTATCATTTTCTTTAAGGTAGATGGAATTGGTCTCACTTTTGAGAGGATTTTTAAAGCTTTTCTTTTGAAATTTCTTCTAGGGGCCATTTTTGCGACTTTTCAATTTTTGGATGTAAGTGAATATTTGTCCTATTTTATAGAACCTTTGTTCGGTATAGGGTTATCTTTCTTATTATTAAGAGGGTTTCCTAAAAAACTCCTTTTCTTTTATGGTCTCTTTCCAATTGTATTGATGGATATTTTTTACAGAAGTGTCTCCTATTTTGTGTTTCCGTTTTTGGGGCAAGGGATTGTAGATGGAGATGGAAATCCTCTCTTTTTGTTGATTATGCTATTCGTTTGCTTCATAGTATTAGTCTTTTTGAAATGGTTGGACTATGATTTTACTAGATTGAGAAAGGAGTTTCTCGATAAAGGTTTTCAACAGTCCCTGACTAAGATTAACTGGATAATGGGGGCTTACTTTCTAGTCATGGAAAATCTGTCTTACTTTGAATATGCATACGATATCCAATCAAAGACTGTTCGCCATCTTATCCTAGTTTTTTACCTCCTCTTTTTATGGGGATTGTCAAGAAATTGGATACCTATTTGAAGGACAAATTTCATGAGAGATTGGACCAAGAGCAGGCCTTGCGCTACAGAGATATGGAACGCTATAGTCGGCATATAGAGGAACTTTACAAGGAAGTCCGGAGTTTTCGCCATGACTACACCAACCTCTTGACCAGTTTACGTCTGGGTATTGAAGAGGAGGATATGGAGCAGATAAAAGAGGTCTACGACTCGGTCTTAAAGGATTCTAGTCAGAAATTGCAGGACAACAAATATGACCTTGGCAGATTGGTGAATATTCGGGACAGTGCCCTCAAAAGTCTTCTAGCAGGGAAATTTCTAAAAGCTAGAGATAAGAACATTGTCTTTAATGTCGAAGTTCCTGAGGAGGTTCAGGTTGAGGCGATGAGCCTACTTGATTTTTCTAACCATTGTGTCTATCCTTTGTGACAATGCTATTGAAGCTAGTGCAGAGGCTAGTCAACCTCATGTTTCAATCGCCTTTTTAAAAAATGGAGCACAGGAGACCTTTATCATTGAAAATTCCATTAAAGAAGAGGGCATAGATATTTCTGAGATTTTCTCCTTTGGAGCCAGTTCTAAAGGGGAGGAGAGGAGTTGGTCTCTATACTGTCATGAAAATTGTGGAAAGCCATCCTAATACCAGTCTAAATACCACCTGTCAAAATCAAGTCTTTCGTCAGGTTTTAACAGTTCACTCGATGTCAGTTGATGATTAGAAGATTTGTTGAAAGAAGTACTGCCCAAAGTCATCAATTAAAATAATATAGTATGCGAGGTATATTAAATGAATAAGAAATCCTTTTTTATCATCTGTTCTACGTTGATCATAGCATCGAATCTTCTCATGATTTCCGTGGTGAACAAGGGAGAAGAAACGGGGAGCAATCTGTTTGTGATTGCTATAGCCTGTGTTTTGCTACCAGCCTTTTTTTATATGCAGTTGAAAACCAACTGACTTCATTGGTAAGAGTAGAATCAATACTCCTGATTCAGTTGACAGTTATATCCCTACTCCGTCTTATCAACAGAATAGGGAGTACGCCTGAAATCCTCAACATTATCATTACCCTTATCGCTTTGGCAAGTGGGACAGCTGCTATTCTTGTTGCAATCATGAGAATATATGAGAACAGACGAAAGTAAGGGTGCATAGCTTTCAATTTTAGATCTTTACGTTGTTAAAGTTCCCCTAGAGCAAGTATGTTTTTCATGCTTGCTTTTTAAATTTTTTAACAATTCAAGATGTTTTGATGACCATTTATGATTTGGATGGAAAATTTTAAAAAATAGTAGTATACTAACCTTATTAAGGTTGTAATAGGACGAAAGTAAAAAGAGGTATTCCTCGTGAATGCAAAAACAATGTTACAATTGGCTATTATGCTTGCTTAAAGGCTTGAGCTTGTATGTAGAGGGCTGTACTGGAGGTAATTATGGATTTCAAAAAGTTTTCTTATTGCTTTTTGTTGTTGGTATATTTGTTTCTTTTTATTACTTCTTTAATTAGGGAAAAAAATTTTTTTAAAAATCTCCAAAGAAGAATAAAGATAGATCTAATTAGATAAAAAAAGATTTTTTTATCGCTAGTTTAATCTACAGTGGAGTTTCTTTAATATTGTTTCGCCTGTCAAAATGATATGTGATAGCAGGATAAAAAAATCTACAAATTAAGTTGGTATCAATACGGTGTAAAGGGCAAGTATGTTTTTCATGCTTGCTTTTTTTAATTTTTTACAATTCAAGATGTTTTGATGACCATTTATGATGTGAGTGATCCACGGATAAAATGAGTGCTATACTAGCAGTGTAAAGGTTGTAGCTCAACTAAGATAAAGCATACATTTAGGAGGAAATTTTATGAAGAAAAAAATACTGATTATTTTCGTTCTATATCTGATCATGTCTATCCTTCTTTATCCGCTTAGGGAGAGTACTTGGTATCAGCTATTTTATACCATAGCCTATGTGATTGCAGCTATGATTTATTTTGCTATCATGAAAAAGAAAGGAGAAAAGAAATGAAAACTTTTCTTGCTAAAAAACGGAACATCTTTCTTGCGAGATTGATCCTAGGTCAGTTGCCCTTGCTTGTCTCCACTTATCTATTTCTATCTCGTCAGTTTTTAAATTTTTCCTTAGTTTTCCAATTTCTCTTAGTGGTTATTAACTTAGCTTCCATTTTGGTCACTGTTTACCTCACTAGGGAGATGAGGATAAGAGAGTTTGAAGATGATGATTTGGTTAGTCCTAGAACCAATCAACTCATGTATATAGGCTTGACAGGTTTTATGTCTATTATTTGTTTGTATAGAGGGATCACAGCAGGAGAATTCTATCAACAATTAATTGCCTATATTGGCGCTATTCTCTGCTTGCTTATCATGCTTTTACTCATTTGGGGTTTGAAGTATTATAAAAAGTAGGTGGCTAATGAAGTTTTTGCAATTTAAGATGTCTTGATGACTATTCAAGATTTGGATGAAAAATTTTAAAAAACAATGATATACTAAACTTGTCAAAGTTGCAACAAGACAAAAAAGAAATGTATTAATCTTATAGGTTTTATTCATAGTAAATACTTATAAGGTATATTGTATGGACCAAGTTAGAGTGTATATCAATTTTGTAAAATGGGGGTGGGGGCTTGATGAAATTTCAAAACTGTATTTCGCAATTTGGCCTATGTTTATTTGGTCTGTACGTAGTTGTAGAGCATCAGGATTTATTAAACTTTATTATTGGAGGTACGTTAATTATTACTTCCATTATATCGTGTCATGTTAATTATAAGAAATACAAAAGGAGAAAAAATGATTGATTTAGCTATTATGGATAAGAAAAAAATAGTTTCGACTATAGTATGTATAGTATTTCTTGTAGTGTCAGTGAATAATTTTTTAGAGACTTAACCCCGATACTGTTCATTTTAAATATTATTGGCCTGACTAGTTTTTTAGTGTTAACATACATTAACATAAAAGAGATGATCTTAAATAGAAGTAAATGATGATTTGATCGAATTAAGAACCAATCAGCTCATGTTCATCGGCTTGACAGGATTGATGTCTATTATTTGTTTGTATAGAAGTATCACAGCAGGGGAATTCTATCAACAATTAATTGCCTATATCGGTGCCATCCTCTGCTTGATTATTATGCTTTTTCTCATTTGGGGGATTGAAGTATTATAAAAAAAGTAGGAGGAACTTTCTTCTTAATCTGCGACTAGTCTATGGTCTGGCAAGAGGAGTCATCCTGTCTTGTAGATAGTGGGGAGGATTTCTATGAAAAAGTATCAGCTTCTCTTCAAAAATAAGTGCAGTCTTGTCTTACTTATTTTTTTCGTATTTGGCCTTTCTCAGCTAACGCTTATAGTCCAAAATTATTGGCAATTTTCTTCTCAGATAGGAAATTTCTTCTGGATTCGAAATATCTTGAGTTTGCTATTTAGCGGAGTCATGATTTGGATTCTGGTTAAGACAGGCCATGGCTATCTCTTTCATATTCCAAGAAAAAAATGGCTTTGGTATTCGATTTTGACAGTATTAGTGGTAGTGCTCCAGCTCTCTTTTAACGTTATCTCTTTTAACGTTCAGACAGCTAAACATGTTCAGTCAACTGCTGAAGGTTGGGCCGTATTGATTAGTTATAGTGGGACCAACTTTGCCGAGCTAGGTATCTATATAACTTTGTTCTTTCTAGTGCCACTGATGGAAGAATTGATCTATAGGGGTTTGTTGCAACATGCTTTCTTTAAACATTCGCGATTTGGCCTTGATTTGCTTCTTCCTTCCATTTTGTTTGCTCTTCCTCATTTTTCAATCCTGCCTAGTTTGTTAGATATTTTCATTTTTACAACATTTGGAATCATTTTTGCTGGTTTGACTCGCTATACCAAGAGCATTTATCCATCCTATGCGGTGCATGTGATTAATAATATTGTAGCGACTTTACCATTTTTGCTCACTTTTTCTACATAGGGTCTTGGGGTAAAAATCAAAAAGGCTTGCTTTTCAGTCATAGAGGAGGTTATCATGTATAAACACTTATTTTTTCTAGATTCAAAAACATTAGACTGGTTGACACCCTATATTTTAGTCTTGGCTTCTGACACCATTGCCTTTAATGTTTTTGTGCTAACCTTTGTATCTGTTGTGGTCTTTTCTTTCCTAAATCCCATGCTAGCTTTAATGGCTATCTTCTTAGGAGCTGGCTATGTTGTCGGATTTTGGTTACTAAAATGGTTTGTTTTGGAAAGACTAGAGCTCAAGGATGACTTGTAGGGAAGTCTGTTTGGTGAGGAGGATTGTTTTATGGCTATTTTTAATAAGTGTCATGCCTTATTTTTGGGATTTTTAGTATTTGCAATCCTTGGTGCAGCGGGCTATTCCATCAATCAAGGGGATTATTTTCAACACCAGTACACATTCATTATGATAAAGAGTCTCTTGCTTTTTCTTAGTTTTGCCTATGCGAAATGGTTTGACATGATTTCTTTTGAGATTTTAAGTAAGAAACAACTCTTGCTCATCATTGGAATCTTCCTTCTCATGGTGCTTGTAAATATAGGCTACCATGCCTTTTTCTCAGTTGCTTCTGGTGCTTCAGCTCAACACCTTGAGGAAACGAGTGAAGGACTTTCGCTTTCCTTTATTGTCAGTGTCACAGTTTTTGGACCAATCCAGGAGGAACTTATGTTTAGAGGACTTCTTCAGGGTGCGGTTTTTGACAATTCGTGGTTAGGACTTGTGTTGACTTCCTCTCTCTTTTCGTTCATGCACGATCCTTATGATGTGCCTTCGTTTTTCTATTATCTACTTGGGGGCTTGTTGCTGGGCTATGCTTTATAAAAAGAGTCAAAACCTATGGGTTTCTACTCTAGTCCATATGTTTTACAACAGTTTGCCGCTATTAGCTTATTTATAAACATCATGAAAAGGTAAGCAGAAGACAGTGCTTGCCTTTTCAAGCTATAATGATAGCCTGAGCTAATCCAGATGCTTTTCTTTGAGAATGCTAAATTCCCAAACTAAGTTCCACCGCTAGTACAAGTGGAAGTTAATCTGATAAAAATCCTAAAAACCAGTGGAAATCCGTGTCAGGGTAAGTTCCACTGGTTTTACTAATGCTTGATTTCATCATTTTTGTAGCCGAAAAAGAATCGAAAAAAGAGCGCACAAAATCCCCACATCTGAAAGCGTTTCAGATTAAGTTCCGCTATGGTGGAAGTTAGTGTGAGACGTTTGAATGGGGTTGAAGGTTAGTTTTTAGATCTTATGTTGGAGTAATTTAGACGACTGACAGACGTCTTCTGCAGGTATTTTAGAAAATGCCGAGAAGCTTTAGGAATCTCTTCTCCGTAAGTAAAAAGCAAAGAGTTCATAGGCTGATTTTCCATTCAAAGCAGCGCGCTTTGACGCTATTGACATGTGAACAAACGAGATTGATGTCCTCTTGAGTTAAATTGTCAAAGGAAGTTCCCTTTGGTAGAATGTCGCGAATCAGCGTGTGATTTTTTTCTCAATTCTCCCTTTCTGGTCAGAGCGATTAGGATCACAAAAGAAGAGTTTTTATTTCACCACGAATATCCATTTCGATGTCATTAACCCTAGCAAACTCTCCCACCATTATCTGTCAGAATAACAGGAAAGAGTTGGAAGAAATCTTTATCAGCTTCGTGAAGAGTGTTTTTGATGTCATAGAGGTGTTTGGTAACCTCAAGGGCAGTTTTATTCTCCAGAAGCCTAGCGAAGATAAAGTTACAGAAGGACAGGTTGAAGGTGAGTAGGACCTTGCCTCCCATTCTGCCCATAACTGTATCCATTTCCAGCCAAGATTCTAGTTGATTAAGTGCTAAATAGTTTTGGAAATCCTCATAGGAACGGCCTTTTTTATCTTCTTTAGGGATGGAAGGTAGGTTACTTGTTCGTCTTTCTTTGAATTTAACGGCTCTAGTTAGATCAATCGGAGCGATAGACAGGTAACCTTTTCGGATGTGTCGATAGACAGTTGAGGAGCTAACATCAAGGTTGTGAGTTTTGAGGATATGATAGATGTGTTGTCCCTTTTTAACACCGTCAGAAATGATTTTATCCATATCCCAGAAAGTCTGCAAGTTGAGAGGAGTTCCTTCACGAGCTTCAACAAGAGTTTGTTCGTATTGTTTTTGAGCTTGTTTGGCGAGGTAGAAGATTTTCTGATAGCCACAGTTTTGTCTTCTTTTAGGGCACCCATTACAGACAAAGGGAGCCTTATCGAGTAGAGGGCAAGGAAGGTTATCACATGTAGACTCTCGGATTTGTCTGTTTCGTTTGACTTCTTTAGAAACAGTGGTGGGGTCTTTTAGAATAAGTTGGCCAATAGCTTTGAAGGTTTCACCGCGCTCTAAACCTAGTTGGATATCATTACGGTCTGAAAGGGTAAGATGTTTATGTTTTGTCATAGTAGACCTCATTTCTAACTCAAACGTCTCATACTTAATTCCACCATAAAAATTCGTTTTAGACTAACTTCCACTTTGGTCAGACAAGTGGAAGTTACTTTGAGAAGTTACCTTTCTTTGAGAATCGGGTGTGGAGCGGTTGACGAATAGGGCCAAAAACTAGTAGAATAGTAAGGAAACTTTATACGGAGGAAAGAAATGGATTTGGGTGATAATGAGCTAACACTGACTCCCATACCTGGGAAAAGTGGCAAGGCTTATATGGGTAGCTATCCTGATGGGAAGCGTATCTTTGTAAAAATGAACACCTCTCCAATCCTACCTGGTCTAGCTAGAGAACAAATTGCTCCACAATTATTATGGAGTCGCCGTTTGGCAGATGGGCGTGATATGTGTGCTCAAGAATGGTTGACAGGCAAGATATTGACCCCCTATGATATGAATCGTAAACAAATCGTCAATATTTTAACCCGCCTTCATCGCTCACGTCCGTTGATGACACAGTTGAGTCGTTTGGGATATGCCATGGAAACACCTGTAGATTTACTACAGTCTTGGCAGGAAACGGCTCCAGATGCTTTGCGTAAAAATCATTTTATCAGTGAAGTGATGGCTGATTTACGTCAGACTATTCCAGGATTTAGAGAGGACTATGCGACCATTGTCCATGGAGATGTACGACATAGTAATTGGATTGAGACAGATAGTGGCTTGATTTATTTGGTAGATTGGGATTCGGTTCGCTTTGACCGACCGCATGTTTGATGTGGCCCATATGCTCTGCCATTATATTCCAGAACATCAGTGGAAGGAATGGTTGACCTACTACGGCTATAAGTACAATCAAACGGTATTAAATAAATTGTATTGGTATGGTCAATTGTCTTATTTGAGCCAGATTTCCAAGTATTATATGAACCAAGATTTAGAAAATGTCAATCGGGAGATTCATGGCTTGCGTCACTTCCGAGACAAGTATGGAAAGAGAAGATGAGAGTTAGAAATCGTAAAGGGGCGACAGAATTACTAGAGGCAAATCCCTCAGTATGTAGTCCTCAATCCCTTGGAAGCTAAGGGAAAATGGCGGGACTTGTTTGGCAAATGACAATCCCTATTCATGTGGAAGTTGGAAGTGGAAAGGGTGCCTTTGTTTCAGGTATGGCAAAAGCAAAACCCTGATATCAACTATATCGGGATTGATATTCAAAAAGTCTGTTTTTGAGCTACGCTTTGGACAAGGTGCTTGAAGTTGGAGTACCGAATATCAAGCTCTTGTGGGTAGATGGTTCTGACTTGACTGACTACTTTGAAGACGGTGAGATTGATCGCTTGTATCTGAACTTTTCAGATCCATGGCCGAAAAACGCCATGAAAAGCGTCGTTTGACCCTACAAGACCTTCTTGGATACCTTCAAGCGTATCTTGCCTGAGAATGGAGAAATTCATTTCAAGACGGATAACCGTGGCTTGTTTGAGTACAGCCTAGTGAGCTTTTTCTCAGTATGGCATGAAAACTCAACGGTGTCTGGCTAGACTTACATGCCAGTGATTTTGAAGGCAATGTCATGACAGAATACGAGCAAAAAAATTCTCCAACAAGGGGTCAAGTTATCTACCGAGTTGAGGCAGAATTTTTAAGAAAATAGCCTGAAAATCAGGCTGTATAAGTGCTTTTTGCTTTTACATAAGTTGGCAAACGTGCTATACTAATAGTAAGAATATGAAAAGTGAGGCGGGGAAATATCTTCGCCTCTTGCTTATGAGGAGGTGGATATAATCGCAACAATCGTAGAATTAGTCAGAGAAGTTGTAGAACCTGTCATCCAAGCACCTTTCGAACTCGTGGATATCGAGTATGGAAAGATTGGCAGTGACATGATTCTCAGTATTTTTGTAGATAAACCTGAAGGAATTACCTTGAATGACACGGCAGACTTGACAGAAATTATCAGCCCTGTCCTAGACACTATCAAGCCAGATCCCTTCCCAGAACAATATTTCCTAGAAATCACCAGTCCAGGCTTGGAGCGTCCTTTGAAAACCAAGGATGCTGTTGCTGGAGCGGTTGGGAAATACATCCATGTCGGGCTCTACCAAGCCATCGATAAGCAAAAGGTCTTCGAAGGAACCTTGTTGGCCTTTGAAGAGGACCAGTTGACCATGGAATATATGGACAAGACGCGTAAGAAAACCGTCCAAATTCCATACAGTTTGAGTATCAAAAGCACGTTTAGCAGTTAAATTATAGAAAAGAAAGGATAGCTTTTGAGGATTCAAAAGTGAAGAAAACATGAGTAAAGAAATGCTAGAGGCCTTCCGCATTTTGGAAGAAGACAAGGGAATCAAAAAAAGAAGATATCATCGACGCAGTAGTAGAGTCGCTTCGTTCCGCTTATCGCAGACGCTATGGTCAATCTGATAGCGTAGCTATTGACTTCAACGAAAAAACAGGTGACTTTACTGTTTATACTGTCCGTGAAGTGGTTGATGAAGTATTTGATAGCCGTTTGGAAATCAGCTTGAAAGATGCTCTTGCCATTAATTCAGCCTATGAACTTGGAGACAAAATCAAGTTTGAAGAAGCACCTGCTGAGTTTGGACGTGTAGCAGCCCAATCTGCCAAACAAACCATCATGGAAAAAATGCGCAAGCAAACACGTGCCATCACTTACAATACTTACAAAGAACATGAGCAAGAAATCATGTCTGGTACAGTAGAACGCTTTGACAACCGCTTTATTTATGTCAACCTTGGTAGCATCGAAGCCCAATTGTCAAAACAAGACCAAATCCCTGGAGAAGTTTTTGCTTCTCATGATCGTATTGAAGTTTATGTTTACAAGGTTGAAGACAACCCTCGTGGTGTCAACGTCTTTGTTAGCCGTAGCCATCCAGAAATGATCAAACGTTTGATGGAGCAAGAAATTCCAGAAGTTTATGATGGAACTGTTGAAATCATGAGCGTGGCTCGTGAAGCTGGTGACCGTACTAAGGTTGCCGTTCGCAGTCATAATCCAAACGTGGATGCTATCGGTACAATCGTTGGACGCGGTGGTGCTAATATCAAGAAGATTACTAGTAAATTCCACCCAGCTCGCTATGATGCAAAGAGCGACCGTATGGTGCCAATCGAAGAAAATATCGACGTTATCGAGTGGGTAGCAGATCCAGCTGAATTTATCTACAATGCTATCGCTCCTGCTGAGGTTGACCAAGTTATCTTTGATGAAAACGACAGCAAACGTGCCTTGGTGGTTGTTCCTGATAACAAGCTTTCTCTTGCCATCGGTCGTCGGGGACAAAACGTTCGCTTGGCAGCTCACTTGACTGGTTACCGTATTGATATCAAGTCTGCTAGCGAATTTGAAGCCATGGAAGAAGCTGCTTCAGTAGAGTTGGAAGCAGAAAACGATACTATCGAAGAATAAAAGTTGCTAGAGGAGGGAAAGATGAAAACAAGAAAAATCCCTTTGCGCAAGTCTGTTGTATCCAACGAAGTGATTGATAAGCGTGATTTGCTCCGCATTGTCAAAAACAAGGAAGGACAAGTCTTTATCGATCCGACAGGCAAGGCCAATGGCCGTGGCGCTTATATCAAGCTAGACAATGCAGAAGCCCTAGAGGCCAAAAAGAAGAAAGTCTTTAACCGCAGCTTTAATATGGAAGTTGAAGAAAGCTTTTATGACGAGTTGATCGCTTATGTGGATCACAAAGTGAAAAGAAGAGAGTTAGGACTTGAATAAGCAAAAGATAAGCAATCTCTTGGGACTCGCTCAGCGAGCAGGGCGGATTATATCGGGTGAAGAATTAGTGGTCAAAGCCATTCAAGATGGCAAGGCCAAGTTAGTCTTTCTAGCCCATGATGCTGGACCCAATCTGACCAAGAAGATTCAAGATAAAAGTCAGTATTATCAAGTAGAAATTGTAACCGTGTTTTCAACACTGGAATTAAGCATAGCAGTCGGGAAATCAAGAAAGGTTTTGGCTGTAACAGATGCTGGATTTACAAAGAAAATGAGGTCTCTTATGGAATAGAAGAGGAGGACATGATTTGTCTAAGAAAAGATTGTACGAAATCGCAAAAGAACTTGGAAAAGAAAGTAAAGAAGTTGTAGCGCGTGCAAAAGAGTTGGGCTTGGATGTGAAAAGCCACTCATCAAGTGTGGAAGAAGCTGTCGCTGCAAAAATCGCTGCCAGCTTTAAGCCTGCTGCTGCTCCGAAAGCAGAAGCAAAACCTGCAGCACCAAAAGCAAGTGTAGAAAAATAAAGGTGAAAAGAAAGCCGAAAAATCTGAGCCAGCAAAACCAGCTGTAGCCAAGGAAGAGGTAAAACCGGCTGAGCCTGTTGTTCCTAAAACAGAAAAAGTAGCAGCTAAACCGCAAAGCCGTAATTTCAAGGCTGAGCGTGAAGCTCGTGCCAAAGAGCAGGCAGAACGACGCAAGCAAAATAAGGGCAATAACCGTGACCAACAACAAAACGGAAACCGTCAGAAAAACGATGGCCGTAATGGTGGAAAACAAGGTCAAGGCAACCGCGACAATCGTCGCTTTAACGACCAAACTAAGAAACAGCAAGGTCAGCAAAATCGTGGTAATGAGCGCCGTCAACAAGAGGACAAACGTCCAAATCAAGCGGCTCCACGTATTGACTTTAAAGCCCGTGCAGCAGCCCTAAAAGCAGAACAAAATGCAGAGTACGCACGTTCAAGTGAGGAACGCTTCAAGCAGTATCAGGCTGCTAAAGAAGCCTTGGCTCAAGCTAATAAACGCAAGGAACCAGAGGAAATCTTTGAAGAAGCGGCTAAGTTAGCTGAACAAGCGCAACAAGTTCAAGCAGTGGTTGAAACAGCTCCCTGAGAAAAAAGAACCTGCAGTGGATACACGTCGTAAAAAACAAGCTCGACCAGACAAAAATCGTGACGATTATGATCACGAAGAAGATGGTCCTAGAAAACAACAAAAGAATCGAAGTAGTCAAAATCAAGTGAGAAATCAAAAGAATAGTAACTGGAATAACAACAAAAAGAACAAAAAAGGCAATAACAAGAACAACCGTAATCAGGCTCCAAAACCTGTTACAGAGCGTAAATTCCATGAATTGCCAACAGAATTTGAGTATACAGATGGTATGACCGTTGCGGAAATCGCAAAACGTATCAAACGTGAACCAGCTGAAATCGTTAAGAAACTTTTCATGATGGGTGTCATGGCCACACAAAACCAATCCTTGGATGGGGAAACAATCGAACTCCTCATGGTGGATTACGGTATCGAAGCCAAACAAAAGGTTGAAGTGGATAATGCTGACATCGAACGTTTCTTTGTCGAAGATGGTTATCTTAACGAAGATGAATTGGTAGAGCGTCCACCAGTTGTAACCATCATGGGACACGTTGACCATGGTAAAGACAACACTCCTAGATACCCTTCGTAACTCTCGTGTTGCGACAGGTGAAGCAGGTGGTATCACGCAGCATATCGGTGCCTACCAAATCGTTGAAAATGGTAAGAAGATTACCTTCCTTGATACACCAGGACACGCGGCCTTTACATCTATGCGTGCGCGTGGTGCTTCTGTTACCGATATTACTATCTTGGTCGTAGCGGCAGATGACGGGGTTATGCCTCAGACTATCGAAGCCATCAACCACTCAAAAGCGGCTAATGTTCCAATTATTGTAGCCATCAACAAGATTGATAAACCAGGTGCCAAACCCAGAACGTGTTATCGGTGAATTGGCAGAGCATGGTGTTATGTCAACCGCTTGGGGGTGGAGATTCTGAATTTGTTGAAATCTCGGCTAAATTCAACCAAAAATATCGAAGAATTGCTGGAAACAGTCCTTCTTGTGGCTGAAATTCAAGAACTCAAGGCAGACCCAACAGTGCGTGCTATCGGTACAGTTATCGAAGCTCGCTTGGATAAAGGAAAAGGTGCGGTCGCAACCCTTCTTGTTCAACAAGGTACCTTGAATGTGCAAGACCCTATCGTTGTCGGAAATACCTTCGGTCGTGTCCGTGCTATGACCAACGACCTTGGTCGTCGTGTTAAGGTTGCTGGACCATCAACACCAGTGTCAATCACAGGTTTGAACGAAGCGCCAATGGCAGGTGACCACTTTGCTGTTTACGAGGATGAAAAATCTGCACGTGCAGCAGGTGAAGAGCGTGCCAAACGTGCCCTTATGAAACAACGTCAAGCTACTCAACGTGTCAGCCTTGAAAACCTCTTTGATACCCTTAAAGCTGGTGAACTCAAATCAGTTAACGTTATCATCAAGGCCGACGTACAAGGTTCTGTTGAAGCCCTTTCTGCCTCACTTCAGAAAATCGATGTGGAAGGTGTTAAAGTTACCATCGTCCACTCAGCGGTCGGTGCCATCAACGAATCAGACGTGACACTTGCCGAAGCTTCAAATGCCTTTATCGTTGGTTTCAACGTACGCCCTACACCACAAGCTCGTCAACAAGCAGAAGCAGACGATGTAGAAATCCGTCTTCACAGCATTATCTACAAGGTTATCGAAGAGATGGAAGAAGCTATGAAAGGGTATGCTTGATCCAGAATTCGAAGAAAAAGTTATCGGTGAAGCGATTATCCGTGAAACCTTTCAAGTCTCTAAAGTGGGAACTATCGGTGGATTCATGGTTATCAACGGTAAGGTTACCCGTGACTCTAAAGTCCGTGTTATCCGTGACGGTGTCGTTATCTATGACGGCGAACTTGCAAGCTTGAAACACTACAAAGACGACGTCAAAGAAGTTACAAAACGGTCGCGAAGGTGGATTGATGATCGATGGCTACAATGACATCAAGATGGATGATGTGATTGAGGCCTATGTCATGGAAGAAATCAAACGATAATAGAGAATCGATAGCTCATTTGACTCGTTGTCAACAGCGCCTTGATGAACTTCAGTTCTATCAAAGGCTTGTTTCCTAGATTCAAATGGCTCTAGTTCCTCTATACTATTAGAAAATAGCTAGGTCTGCTGGCCTAGCTTTTGGTTCAAATTAGAGAAAGGAATATCATGGCAAATCATTTCCGTACGGATCGTGTGGGCATGGAAATTAAGCGCGAAGTCAATGAGATTTTGCAAAAGAAAGTCCGTGATCCGCGTGTCCAAGGCGTGACCATCACAGATGTTCAGATGCTAGGTGACTTGTCTGTTGCCAAGGTTTACTATACCATTTTGAGTAACCTTGCTTCGGATAATCAAAAAGCCCAAGTCGGGCTTGAAAAAGCAACTGGTACCATCAAACGTGAACTTGGTCGCAATTTGAAATTGTACAAAAATCCCAGATTTGACCTTCGTCAAAGACGAATCCATCGAATATGGAAACAAGATTGACGAGATGCTACGCAATCTGGATAAGAACTAAAGAAGAGGGGTTGCCCTCTTTTTTGGTATTTGCTAGTCCTCCTTATGGTATAATATAAGCAGTAAAATCATTTTAGAACATTCAATGGAGGTCGTCATGGACAATATCATCGATGTGTCAATTCCTGTTGCAGAAGTGGTGGATAAGCATCCAGAAGTCTTTGGAAATCTTAGTGGAGCTGGGGTTTTAAACCTCTTGCCAATCCCTTGATGCGCAACACCGTCGGGCGTAAAGTATCACTCAAACAGGGTTCTAAGCTTGAAGGAACTCCTATGGACAAGATTGTCCGCACGCTGGAAGCAAATGGCTACGAAGTGATTGGATTAGACTAATGGCAGATGAACGGATTCATATCCTACGGGATATTTTGTTAGAATTGCACAATGGCGCCTCTCCTGAGTCAGTTCAGGAGCGTTTTGATGCGACCTTTACAGGTGTTTCAGCCATCGAGATTTCCCTCATGGAGCACGAGCTGATGAACTCAGACTCAGGTGTCACCTTTGAAGATGTCATGGAACTCTGTGATGTCCATGCCAATCTTTTTAAAAATGCAGTTAAGGGCGTCGAAGTGGAAGATACCGAGCACCCAGGCCACCCAGTTCGCGTCTTTCAAGGATGAAAATCTGGCTCTCCGTGCTGCCTTGATTCGCATTCGGAGATTGTTAGATACCTATGAGTCTATGGAAGATGAGGAAATGCTGGCGGAGATGCGCAAGGGTTTGGTCCGTCAGATGGGGCTTTGTGGGTCAATTTGACATCCACTACCAGCGCAAGGAAGAGCTCTTTTTCCCCATCATGGAGCGCTATGGACACGATTCACCTCCCTAAGGTCATGTGGGGAGTGGATGATCAGATCAGGGAACTCTTTTCAAACAGCTCTAGCGACAGCCAAGTCACTACCAGAAGTGTCGATTTGCACTGTAAAAGGAAGCTTTTTGAAGCTTTTTGCGACAGAGTTTGAAAGTATGATTTTCAAGGAAGAGTCCATCCTTCTCATGATTCTCCTCGAGTCTTTCACTCAGGATGACTGGCTTCAGATTGCGGAGGAGAGCGATGCCTATGGCTATGCCATCATCCGTCCGTCTGAGAAATGGGTTCCAGAACGCCAGAGTTTTGTTGAGGAAAAGAGTGCAGAGGAACCTGTGCAACTAGACACGGCAGAAGGTCAAGTTCAGCAAGTGATCGATACACCAGAAGGCCAGTTCACCATTACCTTTACCCCTAAGGAAAAGGAAGCAGTGCTGGACCGCCATAGTCAACAGGCTTTTGGCAATGGCTATCTCTCAGTCGAGCAGGCCAATCTCATCCTCAATCACCTTCCCATGGAGATTACCTTTGTCAATAAAGACGATATTTTCCAGTATTACAATGATAATACGCCAGCTGATGAGATGATTTTCAAACGGACGCCGTCCCAAGTCGGGACGCAATGTCGAGTTATGTCATCCTCCAAAATATTTGGAGAAAGTCAAAGCCATCATGCAAGGTCTTCGTGAAGGGGTTAAGGATAAGTATGAAATGTGGTTCAAGTCTGAGTCGCGAGGCAAGTTTGTCCACATCACCTACGCTGCAGTACACGATGAGAACGGAGAATTTCAAGGTGTGCTGGAGTATGTTCAGGACATCCAACCCTACCGTGAGATTGATACGGACTATTTCCGTGGATTAGAATAAGGAGAATCAAATGAGTTACGAACAAGAATTTATGAAGGAATTTGAAAGCCTGGGTCAATACCCAGATCATGATCAACGATATGGCGCACAAGGAAAGTCAAAAAGGTCTATGAAGAAGACCAAGATGAGCGTGCCAAAGATGCCATGATTCGCTACGAGAGCCGCTTGGATGCTTACCAGTTTCTTTGCTGGGTAAGTTTGAAAACTTCAAAGCAGGCAAGGGATTTCATGATCTGCCAGAAGGATTGTTTGGTGAACAGAAACTATTAAAAATTCAGATACTTTCTTGATTTTTTTGCCAAAAATCTTGATAGAATATCTTTATTAAATCCTTGTCAGAGCAGGGATTTTTTTATTGAAAGGATTTTATCATGTCAAAGAAACTCCAACGTAAAAAACAATTAAGAAATAGCCTTCGTCGTTCAGGTGTGTTTTCAAATGCTGTAAACAAGGTTGTCGAAGAGACAAAAAAAGTCGTTAAACACGCAGAACATGCAGCAAGCGAGGCTGGAAAAGCTGTCTCTAAGCAAGTAGAAAAAGCTGTAGAAGCAACTAAAGAGCAAGCCCACAAGGTGACGACTTCTGTTGAAGATTTCGCAGCTAACCTAGGTGGACTTCCACTTGACCGTGCCAAGACTTTCTACGATGAAGGCATCAAGTCTGTTGCTGACTTCAAGAACTGGACAGAAAAAGAGCTCCTTGCCTTGAAAGGAATCGGTCCAGCTACCATCAACAAATTAAAAGAAAACGGTATTAAGTTCAAGTAATCTTTCTTGTCCCTTGCATTTCCGTGAAAAACTTGTTAAAATAAAGCTATTAGAGGTGTTTTGAATCCCACATTTTACAGAAAGTGGCGGAGCTGAGAAGTCCACAAATGTGTCAAAACTAGTTGCTAGTGAGTTGAAATTAAAAAATGAAATATAAATGTCTTTTTGTTTTAAAGACGAGAGTTGCGGGCATCTGCCCGAAATTGGGTGGTACCGCGGATAAACACATTCGTCCCTGTCAGATTGATGGCAGGGGCGTTTTTTTTTGTAGAAAGCGAGGGAGAAAGATGACAAGAGCAGAGTTGCCAGAACGAATAGAGACGGAGCGTCTCGTTTTACGAGTCCGTACCGTGGCTGATGCCGAGGATATCTTTGACTATGCTAGTCGTCCAGAAGTCGCCTACCCAGCAGGCTTTCCACCAGTCAAGACCTTGGAAGATGAGATTTATTATCTAGAGCATATCCTTCCTGATCGGAATCAAAAGGACAAGCTCCCAGCTGGCTACGGCATTGTGGTCAAAGGGACGGATAAGATCATCGGCTCTGTTGATTTCAACCATCGTCACGAAGACGATGTACTGGAGATTGGCTATATCTTGCACTCAGACTATTGGGGGTGCGGTTATGTGCCTGAAGCGGCCCGTGCCTTGATTGATTTAGCTTTTAAAGAATTAGGGCTTCACAAGATTGAGCTGACTTGTTTTGGCTACAATGTCCAAAGTCAACGAGTTGCAGAGAAGCTTGGTTTCACTCTTGAAGCTCGCATAAGGGATCGAAAAGATGCCCAAGGGAATCGCTGTGACAGTCTGATATATGGCTTGATGAAGAGTGAGTGGGAAGGTTTAGTAATTAAAAGGAACGAATAATGGCAAAAAAAGAAGTAAATACTGATTTATGGGTTCATGAACTTTTGAAAGAAGCAGGAATTCGTGAAAATTTTGATGCCCAAGGAAGCAATGTTAAAGAGATTGATGAAGCTCTGAAAACTGCCTCGAAAAAAGGGACTGGAAATTCAGGTTTCCCAGAATACGTTGGAATTGTTAAAGATTTTTTAATCATTATTGAGGATAAACCTGGATTATCAAAACATATCAATTATACAGATGATGATTTAATTGCTGATGATGTCAAATCAAATACAGACTATGCAGTAAACGGAGCGGTCTTTTATGCTAAACATTTAGCAGATAAGGTTAGTTACAAAAAAATCATTGCTGTTGGGATTAGTGGCAATGAAAAAAAACACCGCATTACTCCTGTTTTTGTAAATGAACGTGGTGAATATTTTGAACTTGCAGATATTGAGACCCTGATTTCCTTTTCAGTAGATAATATTGATGAGTATTACGTAAAAGAGATTCTTCAAGAAGAAACCAATTTTGAAAAAGAAACTGCTGAGATTTTAAAAGATGCAGCGACTTTACATAATGATTTGAGAAATTATGGTAATATTGAGGAAAAGAATAAACCCCTAATTGTTTCAGGAATCCTGTTAGCATTGAGAGAAACGGAGCATGGAAACTTCTCTTTGGAAAGTTTAACTGGAGATACTGTAAAAACAGACGGCTCAAAGATTTATACTGCCATCAAGTCTAACCTTCAGCGCGCTAATGTATCTCCTGAAGTAAAAAAAGATAAATTACTTAGTCAGTTTGCCATCATTAGAGACGATGTAAAAATTAATGAGAAAAATGCTAATCTAGGTAAAACACCTATCAAACATTTTACAGAATTTCTTTATAAAAGTATCTACCAAAGTTTAAGATATTACAATTCTGCTGAGGATTATCTTGGTCGTTTTTACGGGGAATTTATGTCATACTCTGGAGGAGACGGTCAAAATTTAGGTATTGTCTTAACACCAAAACATATAACACAACTTTTTTGTGATTTAGTTGATTTAAAGCCGACGGATAAGGTTTTTGATCCGACTTGCGGTACAGCAGGGTTCCTAATCGCTGCTATGCATGATATGTTAACAAAAGCAGAAAATGATTCTCAACGTGACCAAATTCGGAAACATCAGCTCTTCGGGATTGAAGAACAATCTTATATGTTTACAATTGCTACGACGAATATGATATTACGCGGTGATGGAAAAAGTAACCTTGAAAACCAAGACTTTCTACGCCAAAATCCTAGTAAGCTTCAGCTAAAACAATGCAACGTTGGTATGATGAATCCGCCATATTCAATGGGTTCGACAGCCAATACCGAACTGTATGAAATCAACTTTACAGAACATCTGTTAAATTCTTTAGTTGAAGGCGCTAAGGCGGTTGTCATCGTTCCTCAGTCCACCTTTACAGGGAAGACCAAGTTTGAAAAAGAAACTAAACAAAATATTTTAAAACACCATACTTTAGAAGGTGTTATTACACTTAATAAAAATACCTTTTATGGCGTGGGAACAAACCCTTGTATTGCAGTATTTACAGCTGGTATACCGCATCGTCCGGAAAAAGAATGCAAATTTATCAACTTTGAAAATGATGGTTTTGAAGTCTCTAAACACATCGGCCTGGTTGAAACAGCTACAGCTAAGGATAAAAAACAACACTTGCTTGATGTCTGGTTTGATCGCACAGAAGCAGAAACTAAGTTCTGTGTTCAAACAACAATTGAAGCTGATGATGAATGGCTTCACTCTTTCTATTACTTTAATGATGAAATTCCTTCTGAGGAAGATTTTCAAAAGACCATTGCAGATTATCTAACTTTTGAAGTCAATATGATTACTCATGGCCGAGGTTATCTTTTCGGAATAGAAGAAAAAGAGAATTATCAAGAAAATACCGATATTGAGGAACTTCCGATGGTAGCGGAAAAAGGTGACAAGTATGAATGAAATTTCTAATTTTGTCCTTTATACGACACCTAATGGTGATGTTAATTTAGATATTCTCTTACAAGATGAAAATCTTTGGTTGACACAAAAAGGGATTTCTGAGTTATTCGGAGTTTCTAAATCAACAGTTAGTCACCATTTATCAAATATTTATAGTGATGGCGAGTTAGATAAGCTGGCAACTGTTCGAAAATTTCGAACAGTTCAAAAAGAGGGAAATAGAGCGGTTCAGCGCGAATTAGAGTATTACAATCTTGATGCCATTATATCCGTTGGTTATCGTGCTAACTCAACAAAGGCGACACAATTTCGAATTTGGGCAACGAATACCTTAAAAGAATTTATTATTAAGGGGTTCGTACTTGATGATGAGCGTCTTAAACAGGGACAAACGGTCTTTGGTCAAGATTACTTCCGTGAACTCTTAGAGCGAATTCGTTCCATCCGTGCCAGTGAACGCCGTATTTATCAGCAAATAACCGATATTTTTGCGGAATGCGCTATTGACTACGATAGAAATTCTGAAATCACTAAGAATTTCTATGCTATGGTGCAGAACAAGTTTCATTTTGCTATTACAGGTAATACCGCTGCTGAGATTATTTATCATAAGGCAGACGCTGATAAGACACAAATGGGATTAACGACTTGGAAGAATGCACCAGATGGCCGAGTTCTGAAATCGGATGTGACAATTGCTAAGAATTATTTGCAAGAAACCGAAATCCGTCGACTAGAGCGCACCGTAACCTCTTACTTCGACTATATTGAAGGTTTGGTTGAGAGACGCAATACCTTTACCATGCAATCTTTGGCGGAAAGTATTGACCGTTTCCTTTCTTTCAATGAATATAAAATTCTAGAAGGAAAAGGATCTATTTCTAAAAAACAGGCAGATGAGAAAGCCAGTCAAGAATATGAGAAATTCAATCGTACCCAGAAAATCGTATCGGATTTTGACAAGCAAATCAAACAACTAATGGCAGGTGACAAAGATGAGTAAGTTAAAATTGACGGATGTGGAATGGGGAGAGTTTAAAGTAAAAGATATTTTTGATATAAAAGATGGTTATTATAATAAAAAGCCTCCCCTGGATAAAGATGGGACGATACCATTTTTAGGTGCTACTCAAAATAATAACGGAATAACAGCCTTTTATAGACAGGAAACTATTGAAAAATGGGATAAAGTCGGCAACTTATCTTCAAAAGATGTTCATCTAAGATTTTTTCCTGGAAATTGCTTAGCTGTTACAAACAATGGCTCAGTTGGACATATTTATTATCAGTTACAAATGTTTACCTGTAGTCATGATATAACTCCGCTTTATCTTAAAAATTACGTGTTAACAAAAGAATTGGCCCATTTCTTAATACCCCTCCTTCAAAAAAGTGGAGAAAGTTTTGAATATGGTAAAAAATGGAGACCAAAGAGGATGAGAAAATCAAACTTATGCTCCCTATCGATCCCCAAGGTCAGCCTAACTGGCAGTTTATGGAAGATCACATCAAGCAAGAACAGAAGCAACAAGCTCAGAAAATCATTGATTATTATGAACGAAAATTGGTTGAACTAGCTGGAGATGTGGTAGGACTAGATAAGGTTAAATGGAAAACGTTTCGTTTCACTGAAGTTTTTCAAGAAATTCAAAGAGGAAAACGTCTGACAAAAGCTAATCAGACAAACGGTCCTAAACCATATATTTCCTCAACTTCTGAAAACAATGGTGTAGATGCCTTTATTGGAAATGAAACAGGGATTCGAAAATTTGAAGATGTCCTCACTCTTGCTAATAGCGGAAGTGTCGGATCCACATTCTATCAGCAATTTGAGTTTGTGGCTAGTGATCATGTAACGGCTTTAAAGTCTGACAATGCAGACAAATACGCTTATCTATTTTTATCTACCGTTGTTAAACGTTTAGAAGAAAAATATTCTTTTAACAGAGAAATCAACGACTCTCGCATAAAAAGAGAAAAAGTCATTCTTCCAGCGGATAAAGAAGGTAACCCTAATTTCCAATATATGTCTGACTTTGTGAAAAAATTAGAACTTGATAAAGCCCAAGAAGTGCTAGAATATATATATATATATCAGAATGATGAACATTCTTGAAGAAAAAGTTTGTGAAATTTCTTGGAAAGATTTCTGGATTGAGGATGTTTGTGAAATTAAATCAGGCATTCGTTTAACAAAAGCCAATCAAGAAATAGGATTGAGACCATTTGTAGGTGCTAGCGATAGCGATAATGGGGTTACAGCTTTTGTATCTAATAAAAATAAAAGTCTTGATGCAAATGTACTCGGTGTAAATTACAATGGTAGTGTCGTCGAGAATTTCTATCATCCCTACGAAGCCATTTTTTCTGATGATGTCAAACGATTAAAATGGAAAGACGAAATATACGGAAACAAATATACCTACCTTTTCTTGAAACAAATGATTTTGTCGCAAAAAATCAAGTATGCCTATGGTTATAAATTCAATGGCGAACGTATGAAACGTCAAAAGATTATGTTACCAGTTACTAACACTAGATTGCCAGATTATAACTGTATGATTTCTTATATGCAAAAACAAGAATTAGAACAAATTTTTAAGATATTGAACTACTTAAACAAGGAGAACACACATGTCTAAAGAACTTTCACCTAAATACAATCCAGCAGAGGTTGAGGCTGGTCGTTACCAAAAATGGCTTGACGAAGATGTTTTTAAACCTTCCGGCAATCAAAAAGCTAAGCCTTATTCAATCGTGATTCCACCACCAAACGTAACTGGTAAACTTCACCTTGGTCACGCTTGGGATACGACTTTACAGGATATCATCATCCGTCAAAAACGCATGCAAGGTTTTGATACGCTTTGGCTTCCAGGGATGGATCACGCGGGTATTGCGACTCAGGCTAAGGTTGAGGAGCGCTTGCGTGGTGAGGGCATTACCCGTTACGACCTGGGTCGTGAGAAATTCCTCGACAAGGTCTGGGAATGGAAAGACGAATATGCCACTACTATCAAGGAACAATGGGGCAAGATGGGGCTCTCTGTGGACTACTCTCGTGAGCGTTTCACTCTTGATGAAGGTTTGTCAAAAGCCGTTCGTAAGGTCTTTGTGGACCTTTACAAGAAAGGCTGGATCTACCGTGGTGAGTTTATCATCAACTGGGACCCAGCCGCTCGCACAGCCCTTTCTGATATCGAGGTGATCCATAAGGACGTCGAAGGTGCCTTCTACCACATGAACTACATGCTAGAAGATGGTTCACGCGCCCTTGAAGTGGCGACCACTCGTCCTGAAACTATGTTTGGAGACGTTGCTGTTGCGGTCAATCCAGAAGACCCACGCTACAAGGACTTGATTGGTAAACGTCATTCTTCCTATCGCGAATAAATTGATCCCAATCGTTGCGGACGAACACGCGGATCCTGAGTTTGGTACTGGTGTCGTGAAAATCACGCCTGCCCACGATCCAAACGACTTCTTGGTTGGTCAACGCCATAACTTGCCACAAGTTAACGTCATGAACGACGACGGAACTATGAATGATTTGGCCTTCGAATTTGCAGGCATGGACCGTTTCGAAGCTCGTAAGGCAGTCGTTGCTAAGTTGGAAGAAATCGGTGCCCTCGTTAAAATCGAAAAACGTGTCCACAGTGTTGGTCACTCAGAGCGTACAGGTGTTGTGGTTGAGCCACGCTTGTCAACGCAATGGTTCGTTAAGATGGACCAATTGGCTAAGAACGCTATTGCCAATCAAGACACAGACGACAAGGTAGAATTCTACCCACCTCGTTTCAACGATACCTTCCTCCAATGGATGGAAAATGTTCACGACTGGGTTATCTCTCGTCAGCTCTGGTGGGGTCACCAAATCCCTGCTTGGTACAATGCTGAGGGTGAAATGTACGTCGGTGAAGAAGCTCCTGAAGGTGACGGTTGGACTCAGGACGAAGACGTCTTGGATACTTGGTTCAGTTCTGCCCTTTGGCCATTCTCAACTATGGGTTGGCCTGATGTGGACTCAGAAGACTTCAAACGCTACTTCCCAACTTCAACCTTGGTGACTGGTTATGACATCATCTTCTTCTGGGTGTCTCGTATGATCTTCCAATCCTTGGAATTCACTGGCCGTCAGCCATTCCAAAACGTCCTTATCCACGGTCTCATTCGTGACGAGCAAGGACGCAAGATGTCTAAATCACTCGGTAACGGTATCGACCCAATGGATGTCATCGAGAAATACGGTGCCGATGCCCTTCGTTGGTTCCTTTCAAACGGTTCTGCACCAGGGCAAGACGTGCGCTTCTCTTACGAGAAAATGGATGCTTCATGGAACTTCATTAACAAGATCTGGAACATCTCTCGCTACATCCTCATGAACAATGAAGGATTGACTCTCGAACAAGCAACTGCTAATGTCGAAAAAGTTGTTAACAAGGAAGCTGGAAACGTTACTGACCGCTGGATTCTGCACAACCTCAATGAAACCATCGGCAAAGTCACTGAAAAACTTTGACAAGTTTGAGTTTGGTGTTGCTGGACACATCCTCTACAACTTCATCTGGGATGAATTTGCGGACTGGTATGTTGAGTTGACTAAGGAAGTCCTTTATAGCGATAACGAAGAAGAGAAAGTCATCACACGTTCTGTTCTCCTTTACACTTTGGACAAGATCCTTCGTCTCCTTCACCCAATCATGCCATTTGTGACAGAGGAAATTTTTGGTCAAATCTCAGAAGGCTCTATCGTTACAGCAGAATACCCTACTGTTAACCCAGCCTTTGAAGACCTTGCTGCTCACACGGGTGTAGAAAGCCTCAAAGACTTAATTCGTGCTGTTCGTAATGCGCGTGCGGAAGTAAACGTAGCTCCAAGCAAGCCAATCACCATCCTTGTTAAGACAAGCGATAGCGACTTGGAAGCCTTCTTTAACAGCAATGTCAACTACATCAAACGCTTCACAAATCCAGAACACTTGGAAATCGCATCAAACATCCCTGCACCTGAACTCGCTATGTCAAGCGTCATTACAGGAGCAGAAATCTACTTGCCTCTCGCAGACCTCCTCAATGTCGAAGAAGAACTCGCTCGCCTCGACAAGGAACTGGCTAAATGGCAAAAAGAACTGGATATGGTCGGTAAGAAGCTCTCTAACGAACGCTTCGTAGCCAATGCCAAACCAGAAGTCGTCCAAAAAGAACGCGACAAACAAGCCGACTACCAAGCCAAATACGACGCGACAGTCGCACGTATTGATGAGATGAAGAAGTTGGTGAAATAAACACAGAAACACGGTGGCAAGCCGTGTTTTTTTGGTATAATGAAATCAATATCTATTGATGGAGAAAGTTATGTCCAAACACCCTCATTATGAATTGTTAAATTTAATTGGCTATGGTCTTGCCAAATTTGATAAGTTATTTATAAAAGAGTTTCAATGCTCTAGTAAATCTGAGTTTTATCGTTATATAGTCTCTTTGGGTATCGCAGAAACAACTGGGGTAGTTAAAAATAGAATGGATTTATTCGACCCTTATTTGATAACAATAGAAAAGGCTGGTGGCAAAAAGCTGAGGTCTACCGTTTTAGAAAAGATTTAATTGACATGATGTTTGGGAATGAAGATGTTCACAGTTTTGCAGAAATCGTTAAAATGCTACTTGCAAGCGAAGGGAAGAAAACAGGTATAACCATCGTTGAAAAACCAATAGTTCGAACTAAATTCAAACGTCTACAAGAAACTGGAATGGAAGCAGAAAATTACTTTATACTCCATTTTGATAAAGAAGAAAAATTTCAAGGTGGACAATTAACCGATGCCCGCCTTTATGGTGATGGTTATGATTTCCAAGTAGATGTTCAAGAACATTCTTACCTTGCCGAAGTTAAAGGTATTCGAAAATCTAAAGGGCGTATTCGTTTGACTGCTAGAGAATTTGAGAAAGCAAAAGAGTTTCAATCAGATTTTATTTTATCCTTGGTTACCAACCTGGATGATGTTCCAAAGTTAGTATTAATCGATAATCCATTGAATCATTTTGAATTTAAAAAGAGTATCATAAAGAATGAAGTTATAGAATACAGAAGTCTTGAAGATTTATATTAGTTCCCCTTAACTTTTCCAGTTGAAGGAACGAGAAGTTTTTACAGGTCAACGACTCAATGAACTAGAAATCAACGGCCTTCGATTGACCAAGTTTAAAAACGGGGAAATCGGCATTGAATTCATCTGGATTGATACCGAAAAACCACCACACGATTCCATCGGCTGGGTAGCAAAGAAATAAAAAGTCCGCTGTTTTTTTGTTTTGTGTTTTACAGTTTTTTCTTGACAAGTCTTTCCTTTTTATGGTATTCTTTTATGCAACAAGTGTTGCGTAACAAATGTTGCGCGAAAGGAGTCTTATGCCACCAAAGGTTAAATTTAGTAAAGAGACTATCATTGGGACAGCTTTACAATTGGTGAGAGAAGAGGGCATGGCTAGTTTGACGGCTCGAGCATTAGCGGAGCAACTGGGTGCCACACCGAGAGTGATTTTTGGGCAATTTGCCAATATGGCCGAGTTACAAGCAGAGGTTATTGTTGCTGCGGAGATGGTCGTGGTGGAGTATATTCGCAAGGCCTTAGAAGATGAAAAGCCTTTCCGATCTGTCGGGGTTGCTTATATCCTTTTCGCCTCAAAAGAGCCTCAACTCTTTCAATTGCTTTTCCAAAATCCTAGCAAAGATCCGATTCGTCGCTTTCAAGATTTTCTTCCCATGAAGGATCATAGTTACCAATTGGTTCTGGATTCGATTGTCTCAGACTATCCTTTGACTGTAGAGGAGGCTAGTCGATTGTACCAGCATCTATTTATCTACTCACACGGGATGGCCTCTATGGTTGCTTCTGGTATTTATCAGTTCAGCATGGAAGAAGTGATTGGTTTATTGACAGAAGTTTGTCAATCTCTCATCAAAGAAATGGTAGGAAAGAAATGATTCAACTAGAAAATGTTCACAAAAGTTATGGCCAAACAAAGGTTTTGAAAGGGATTGATTTGCAGATTCAAGACCAGGATGATGTGGTTATACTAGGTCCTTCTGGATCAGGAAAGTCAACCCTCTTAAACGTATTATCAGGATTAGAAAAGGTAGATGAGGGGCATATTCTCATTCAAGGACAGGATTTATCGCAGCTCACGGATGCTCAATTGACGGCCTTTAGACGTGAGAAGATTGCCTTTATTTTCCAGCAGTATTATTTATTGCCGAATCTTACGGTCAGACAGAATGTAAAGATGGGAGCTGACCTGGCAGACAATCATGATTTTTTGCAGATTATCGAGGATTTGGGACTTGGCGATAAGCTGGACAAGTATCCGAGTGAATTGTCTGGTGGGGAACAGCAGAGAGTCTCCATTGCACGTGCCCTGGCCAAAAAGCCAGAGATTCTTTTTCTTAGATGAGCCGACGGGGGCCCTGGATGAAGAAACAGGGCGCAAGATTCTCGACTATATCTGGAAGTTAAAGGAAAAAGCTTGGTTTTACCCTCATCATGGTGACGCACAACCAAAATATTGCGGATATGGCCAGAACCGTCATTCGCGTCAATAGTGGCAAGATTACTCAAGTTGTGACCAATGATCAGCCACAGACAGCTTATGAGATTGGATGGTAAGCCATGTTTTCAGTAAAAGATATTCGAAAATTAGTTGTCGTCAGTATCATTGGGGCTTGTGCAGTCTTTGTGGCCAATCTCTTCTTGAATTTTTATCTGGATATCGAGCAGTTGGAGATTTCTAAAACCAATCCGATGGTTCAGACCTACTATGATGCCCAGGTTTCGCTATCTTGGATGGTGGCCATGGTCAGTGGGGTTGTCTTGTCCTTGACGTCGATCCTTCTCATGTGTTTTTATATCAAACAATTTGTCGATGATCACAAGGAACAATTAGGAATTTTAAAGGCATTGGGCTATAGCAATGGCCAGTTGGCGAAACGATTTTGGGCTTTTGGACTCAGTTTTGGAGTTGGAGCACTTCTTGGCTATTTCGCCTCTTTTCTTATGATGGGTCATTTTTATGACTTTCGCAATGAGAAGGGGATTCTGCCAGACATTACCATTCATTTTCACTGGCATCTCTTGATCGCTTTAGTGATACTGCCAACGACTTTCTTTATGGTTCTTGCGATTGGCTATGCTAGAAGACAACTACAAACACCGGCCCTTCGTCTATTAAAAAAATCCCCAACACCGATTAAGGTCAAAAGGAAAAAAAGTGCTCCTAAGAAAGAAAAATCCTTCCTAAAAGAGCTGTCTTCGTCGCTGATTTGGGGGAGAAAATCGATCCTGTTTTTTGTGGTCTTTGGCTCCATGTGTTTCGCGGCCATGGTTCAATTGTCTTTTGGGCTAAGGGACTACACAGATGACATCATCCAAACGATGATGATTATGATTGGTTTGATCCTTTCTTTCTCGATCCTCTTTTTGTCATTGGGGATTGTCGTTTCAGAAAGTCGTGAAACCTTGGCCTTGATGAAGGCTTTTGGCTACACCGATCGTGAATGCCAAAGTCATATTCTCGCTCCCTATCGTTTCTGGGCCTATCTAGGATTTGTTCTTGGGACGGCTTATCAGTACGGTATCATGGAAATCTTGATTGGTGTGATCAAAGATACGGTTCCTGAAAAGATTGAGCATCACTTTGATGGGAATGTTTGCTTCTGGACTTTGATCGGTTTTGCTGTGGTTTATGAAAGTCTCTTTTATCTATCCAACAGAAAACTCCAAAAACAAACCATCAAAGAAGTGCTCTTAGCTGAATAAATAGAAAAGGTTGGCTTACCCAGCCTTTTTCTTCGGCAGTTTTGGCTGCTTCGGTTCGGTTGCTTGCGCCTAGTTTGGATAGGATATTAGTCATGTAATTACGGACAGTGCCGTTTGAGAGGTAGAGCTTATCCGCAATTTCTTGGTTGGACAGGCCTCGGGCAACTCCATGCAAAACAGCGACTTCTTGCTCGGTCAAGGGATTGGGGTGGGTCATCATGACTTCCATCAGCTCTGGAGAATATTCCTTGCGTCCCTCTAACACCGTATGCAGGGTTTGCATGAGTTCGGCGATGCTTCGCTCCTTCAAGACATAGGCGTCGACTCCTGCTTTGACCGCTCGTTCAAAATAGCCTGGACGTTTAAAGGTTGTAACGATAACCACCTTGGTTTCAGGTACTTCTTGTTTGATCCACTCGAGTGCTTCTAGTCCCGTCTTAACTGGCATTTCGACGTCAAGGATGGCAATATCTACTGCTTCTTTCCCCAAAACCTCGATAGCCTCGGCTCCATTTTTTGCCTGCAAGACAGCCTCCACATCTGGTTGAAAGCTCAAGAGTTGACACATGGCATCTCTAAGCATACTTTGATCTTCTGTGACTAATACTTTCATCTACTTTCTCTCCTTATAAGGCAGATGCACGCGCACTTCTGTGGGATCTTTCAAACTGACCAGTTCTACTTGACCTGAGAAGGCTGTAGCACGATCTCGGACTGTGTGAAGTTCATTTCCTTTTACAATTGCAAAACCTTTCCCGTCATCTCTAACTGTCAGGACCAACTCCTGATCTGTACATTCCAGTTTTAGATAGGCTTTTTCAGCTTTGGCATGCTTGATGATATTGGTCGCCAGTTCTAACAAAATCATAGCAGCCGTCGACTCTACATCCTGGGTCAAACTAGCCTTGTCTAATTGATTATCAACCTCAACCTCAATCCCAGCAATTTCTAGCATCTTCTTAACAGTCTCAAGCTCTGAAGCTAGGGTCCGTGATTTCAGATTTTCCACAATGGTTCGCACTTCATTCATGGAATCCTTGCTGATCTGGTGAATTTCTTTTAATTCCTTTTCCACCTGTGGATAAGCCTCCATCTGAAATAGCTGCAAGGCTAAATCTGTCTTGACACTCAGCATAGCAAAGGTATGTCCCAAGCTATCATGCAAATCCTGACCGATACGACTACGTTCATTTTCAGCAAGCAATAGATTTATCTGGGCATTTTGCTTAGCCTGAGCTTCTTTCAAATCCTCCACAATCCGAATCCGAACCATACCAAATGTCATTAAATCGACAAAAGCAAGAATTACAAGTAGATAGAATAGAAACTCAACTTCGATTCTCTGAAAAATCAAAAGTTGGCCCACAACAAGGACTTGAGCAAGAAGAAAAGTCCAGACATGTAAAGACTTTAAACCACCTAAGCTGAAATGATAACTTAAGAGATTGGATAGGAAAAAGAAAAACCAGATATAATTAACATTAACAAAGGCAGTATTCCCAACTACATAAGTCAGCATGCTCCCCCAGAAAAGCCAAGATAGGCGCTGGCTCTTAGTTGTTAAAATACCCAAATACGCAACTACAAATAGAATATCAATCAATAAATGCCAGGCAGAAAGCCACCCAGTCACTACAGGCAGGATGGGGAAAATCATAAAAATTAAACTGACCCAGAACATATAATGTATGCTTTTCAGTCTTTCAAGCATTAAGCATTCTCCTTATGACCTTGAAGGTAAATGGTCAAACCAAACAAAACTGCTGAAAAAACAAGTAGATAAACTGTGGCTGATAAATTGATGCCACCCTCGTTTAAGAAGGTCTTGAGCAACTCCATCAACTGATAGCTTGGTAGGCGCTTCCCGATTGCTTGCATCCAGTCTGGAAATAAAGAGACAGGCATCCAGAGTCCGCCTAAACAGCCAAGCCAAAGTAAAGAAGATTGCCCACGACAGACATCAGCTGACTGGACGGCAAGAGTGTCAAGGTCAATCCAAGTGCTACAAAGGCAACACTTCCTACTATCAGCAAGAACGCAGCCCCAATCCAGTTTCCAAGAGACATATCCACACCTCTTACAAAATGCCCAACTGAGAAAACAACCAGAATTGAGACCAAATAATCAACCATCATACTTGTTATCTTTGATAGATAATATTCTACCATATTTACCGGAGTATGGCGCAATGTTTTCTGCCAGTTGTTGATTTTATCTGTATGTAAAACAGCTGGGAATGAAAACATAGCTGTCGACATCATGGAAAAGGCTGTCATGGAGATGAGGTAATCACGCATAAAATTAGCTGGTCCACCAGGTGTGTCCTGGTACATGCCTGAAAAGAATAAATAGAAGGCTGTCGGCATCCCTACGGATAACAGATAATAGACTAATTGTCGTTTGGTCAATAGAAATTCTATCTTATTTAGTGCGATCCATCGTTTCATCTTAGTCATCTCCCTTCTGTGTTTCTTCAAAGATTGTATCTAGCAAACTACGGTTATTAACTTCGATTTCTTGTATGCTACATCCTGCTTGCACTAACAGTTGCCAGAAAGCATCTGCTTCGCGTGTGACTACTTGTAGAGCATCTTGTTTTTGTGACCAGTTTTCAACCAAGTTAGACTGCTCAATGACTTCCTTGTATGCTAGAGGAAGGATAAAGTGCTTTTCAATCTCCTCACTGCGCATGGCTAGAGGTGTTGTATCGCGAATCAACTCTCCCTTATTCAAGACCAAGATTCGGTCCGCTGTATGCTCTACCTCTTCGATATAATGGGATGAATAGAGGATGGTGACTCCCTGCGCTTTTAGATCCTGGACAATTTCCCAAAAACGTTGACGAGTTGAGGTATCCATGGCTGCAGTAGGCTCATCCAAAAAGACAAGCTTTGGTCGGCCAATCAAGGTCAAGACAAAAGAGAAGAGACGCTTTTGCCCACCTGACAATTTTTCTGCCAACTGTTCTTTTTGTTGCTTATCAAACTGCAATAGTTGATCGATTTCCTGATTGCTCAAGGGATTTAGGTAAATGCTTTGAAAGAAAGCAATCAACTCTTTGACCTTTAATTTCTGAACGATGACATTTTCTTGAGGGAGATAGGATCTAGTGTAGTCTAACTTAGAGCTCGTCACTGGCAAGCCTTGAATGGATGCTTGCCCGCTTGTGACCAGTTTATCTCCAAGCAAACAGTCCAAGAGTGTGGTCTTCCCAGCACCATTGGGACCAATCAAGGCGACGCATTCACCTTCAGCTACCTCAAAGGAAATACCCTTCAAAATAACCTTGCCCTTGATGCTTTTATTTAGGCTTTCTACCTTAATCATGTTCATGGTATTCTCCTTTCAGCCACTCCTTTCCCATCGGAAAGGCGATAAAAATCATAAATCCTAGACCCCAGGCACCACGGATGGCTTGGTGAAGGATAGCTTGATCAAACCAACCTGTAAACATTTCTACCAACCATACCACTAGTGATAGTCCAATAAAAAAATAGAGAATCGCTTTTTTCATTTTTCAAACTCCTTTTTCACATCTGAGACCAATTTCAAACCTTCTCGAATCAACCAAGACATGATTCCAAAGCTTGCAAATAACTCCCAAGGAAAATGATAAAAGCCTTCATCCAATCCTGAAAACATGAGATAAGTCATGACTCCTGCTGCTACTAAACTCATTGCGACAATTACTTTATCTTTCATTTTTTCTTCCTCCATTTGATACATCTAGTATAATTCTTTAAAGGTAGAATCACTAGAAGCTTCTGTCATGAAGAGATATGACAAATGTCATAAAAAAAGAAAGTTGATTTCTCAACTTTCTTTTTTTCTATTATTTAATCTTTATTCCACACTGAAAAGATATGGGTAAACTGGTTGTTGACCGTGGTGGGATTTCTACTTCGACATCTTCGAATTCTTCTGCGATTTCTTGGGCAATTTGGTTAGCCAATTCTTCGCTTCCATCTTCACCGATATAGAAGGTTACGATTTCACTATCTTCATCCAACATATGTTTCAAAGTTTCAGTCAGAGTTTGGTGCATGTCAGGGTTTGATACGAGGATCTTACCATCTACCATACCAAGATTGTCATTTTCGTGAATTTCTAGACCATCGATAGTCGTGTCACGAACGGCTGTTGTTACACTACCGCTGACAACATCGCCAAGAGCTGCAGTCATGCGTTCTTTATTCTCTTCGATAGTCTTGCTTGGATCAAAAGCAAGAAGGCTAGTCAATCCTTGAGGAAGGGTACGAGCTTCTACCACCACTGCTGGTTGTTCCAATACCTCTGCGGCAGATTGAGCTGCCATAAAGATATTTTTGTTGTTTGGCAAGAAGATGATGTTGCGAGCATTGACTTTCTCAACAGCCTTGATAAAGTCTTCTGTCGAAGGATTCATGGTTTGGCCACCTTCGATGACATAGTCCACACCTTGAGCACGGAAGATGTCTGCCAATCCTTGACCAGCTACTACTGCAATAAGGGCATATTCTTTTTCTTCAGCTGGCTTGCTGACTTTAGCTTCTTTCTACTTGTGCTTCGTGTTGGTTACGCATGTTATCGACTTTAACCTTGACCAAGCTACCATATTTGAGACCTTCTTGCATGACAAGACCTGGATCTTCTGTATGGACGTGAACTTTAACGATTTCATCATCGTTAACAACGAGTAATGAGTCCCCAAGGTCATTCAAGTAGTTACGGAATTCTTCGTAGTCAAACTCTTTAGCATAAGTTGGACCTTGCTTAAGGGCAACCATGATTTCCGTACAGTAACCAAAAGTGATATCTTCTGTTGCCACATGTCCAGCAACAGACTTATGGTGTTCTGCATTGATCATTTCACCCATATTAGCTGGAGTCGCTACAAAGTCCTCAGAAGCGCTATATTCACCAGTAAGAGCTGAAAGGAAACCTTCGTAGATGAAGACCAGACCTTGACCACCTGAGTCCACAACGCCAACTTCCTTCAAGACTGGAAGCATGTCTGGAGTTTTAGCAAGGGCCGCTTTAGCTCCTTCCAAGGCTGCACGCATCACTTCAACTGCATCATCTGTCTGCTCTGCTTTTTTCTTAGCACCGATGGCAGCACCACGTGATACAGTTAAGATAGTTCCTTCAACAGGTTTCATAACAGCCTTATAAGCTACTTCAACACCAGATTGGAAGGCAAGAGCTAGGTCTTTTCCTGTTAACTCTTCTTTTGTCTTGATAGCTTGTGAAAATCCTCGGAAAAGCTGAGAAGTGATAACTCCAGAGTTCCCACGCGCACCCATCAAAAGACCTTTAGCCAAGATACTTGCAGCCTCACCAACAGTTGAAGCTGGTTTGTCTGCTACTTCTTTGGCACCATTTTCGATAGTCATTCCCATGTTTGTTCCTGTATCTCCGTCTGGAACCGGGAAGACGTTTAATGAATTGACATATTCGGCTTGCTTATTTAATCGAGTAGAAGCAGCCTGGACCATTTCTTGAAATAGGCTTGTAGTAATATTTGACACGATTATTCTCCTGCAACTTTGATATTTTGAATGAAGACATTCACAGTCTGAGCAGTGATTCCAAGTTGATTTTCCAAACTAAAACGTACACGCTCTTGGATGTTTTTTGATACTTCGCTGATTTTTGTTCCGTAGCTCAAGACGGTGTAAACATCAACTGCAATGCTACCATCTTCAGCCGCTTTAACAACTACACCTTTAGAATAGTTTTCCTTACCAAGAAGGGCTTGGAAATTATCTTTGAGGGCATTTTTACTAGCCATACCGACCACACCAAAAATCTCAGTTGCTGCTCCGCCTACAACAGTAGCAATCACATCATCTGTTAGTTCGATTTGACCATCTTTTGTATTAATTTTTACAGTCATCTTTTTTTACCTCAACTAGTTGATACTCTATTTTATCATATTTCAGCCCAACTGTAAAAGCAGAATGATGTAGCATCGGATATTTGCTTGATTTTTCAAATGATTTCAGCTGTCGAGTAAAACAAAAAAGACCCTGTAGGTCTTTTCATGTTTATTAAACGCGTTCTACTTTTCCTGATTTCAATGCACGAGCTGAAGCCCAAACTTTTTTAGGTTTACCATCGATAAGAACAGTAACTTTTTGAAGGTTTGGTTTTACGGCACGTTTAGTTTGGTTCATCGCGTGTGAACGGTTGTTTCCTGATACAGTCTTACGACCTGTAAAGTAACATACTTTAGCCATTGTGTTTTCCTCCTATTAGATCTAATATAGCGGATGTGCTAGCACCACATACCGTACTATGTTATCACACTTTCTCCATTTTGGCAAGGGAATTGGAAGATTTGTTTGTGTCTAAATTTTTGGGAACAATCAAATATCCTTATAACTCAATAATAAAGCGAGATTTTTCAGACAAAAAAACTGGAAAAAGTTCCTCACTTACCCCAGCCCTTGACTATATTGCACTATTTATGCTACAATATTGTTTGACTGATTAAGCAAAGTGTGTGTTTGTCTTAATCGGTGGTGTAGGAGTTGCTGCTTCTACACCTTTTTCGTTTTTATTTACTTTATTATTGTAACACACATTAGACAAAAAAGCAACTGTTTTGCATAAAAACATGACAAAAACACCTCTAAAAATTCTCTTTTTTAGAGGCTTTTGTCTGCCTTTTTACATCATTTATGTCCTCTTTTTCTGATAACGGCTCCGTGTGGCCTATGGTTAATACGAAATCCTGCACCTAGTCCCGTTACCCTAAATTCTTCGTACTCTTGTCTCCAAGCTCCAAAAAATAGCTCATATAGCTGATCAGTTCGTTCAATAAGAATCATCCTGGACATAGTACAAGCTCCTTCGATGGACCAATACATTCCTCGATGTTTCATGCGATAAGTTACCTTTCTGTGCTGGCTCTCCATTACCCCGATACCACGAGAGGACAATCCTCTAAGTTTAGGCGATCTAGTATCACAGAAATTTCTTAACAATTTCTTGCGAAAATTGTAAAAATTATCAAGAGACTCCTGACTATCTATAAGAGATTCGACTGTATCTAGTACGGTCTGAAGCTGCCCTCTATTGTGTTGTTGGATAGCCTTAAAAGCCAGATTAAGTAGCGTAGATGGGTACGGCTTCAGGAATCTTTTTAGTTCTTCATTGACATGGTAAGCATCCCAAAAATGCTCGTGACGTTTAATTCGTAAGGCCTTCTTAATTTCTTGAAATATTCTTCGAGTATACCCTTTACCATTATCCGAATTAGTGATAAGTATAGTTTGGTCAGTAATCTCAAAATGATTGTAGAGATAGTCTATCAATTCTTCCTTTGCTTGTTCATGGCTTGTATGGATAATTTCATGCTTATTCTCCAGTACATACCGATTCTTTCCAATCTTCTTTGCTCCTGTATGAATCAGAAAGTGTGCTAAGTCTGTATTACGCCGTTCATCATTACTTGATGTTGTCTTGACTAGCACACCATCCCCCTCCAGGTAGATTTTTTCTGCCTGGATTTTTTTCGGTTGCTCATCGCATCTAAAAAGTCGATAGCGTTCCCTCTCTGAAAAGAGTCTACCTGCCATTTTTACAGACTTCAACACAGCATCCTTTGTTATCTCTAGACGATAAGCCATCTTAACTGTTCGACAAACTTCACGGTAGGATAAAACAGAAGCGTGTTTTGCAATGTGAAAAATCAACTCAGGAGAATAACGTATATACTTTTCTAATCCTAGCCACTCATCTACAGGATAACAGGTTCTCTTTCCCTTGCGCCAGCGATTTCTAGAAAAGGTTATCTCTCCAAATGTAAAGACAACCGTCCTCTCTATACTATCTATCCTTTTATACCCCTTCTGTCTCATGGAGGGAGCTATCTTCTCGTCATAATCTCTTACTCGCTTCAGGAATTGTTGCTCACGTTTGCGATCTAGTTCTGCGACAAATTCTTTTTCATCAAATCTAAACATACTCTCTATTGTACTGAAATCATAATAAAAAGTATAAAGATTTTAGTTCAGGGGTTCAAATGTTTTTTGTCAGCAAAAAATAAAAAGCCTTCCCTTATTAGGAAGGTTGTTGATTATAATTATAATTATATTTATAGCGATAAACTTTCGATTAATTTATCAAGGTAATCTGATGCAGACTTTGCGCCAGCTGCTTTAGCAATTTTATCCAATTTTTTCCGATTGCTTGGTTTTAACGTAAACTGAAATTGTTTCTTGCGCTCAAAACTTTCAAAGCTAGCTACATCTGAAATCTGCTCAGGTTGATGGGTTGCTTCGATAATCTGCGAAATCTCTTTTTCTTTTGGTGTGAATGCCATGACAATCTCCTTCTAATTATATTTATAGTTGTATTTGTATTTATAAATATAATTATATCGTATCATAAATTTTTTTGAAAAAAAGTCTGCTCCAGCTCAGCGAAAAAAACTTTTTGTGTTTTTTTGATAAAGCTCAGGATTCTTCTCCATATCTGCAATAGAGATTTTATCGATTGTGGAATGATTGAATAGCTCTTTTGCTGGTACAATTCCTAGAAGGTTATCTGTTCCCTTTTCTTTAGCTTCAAGTCCCAGGGCTTCCAGTAACTCTCTTGATGACCCATAGTTTGGTCGAATCATATTTGCTAAGAAATATAACTCAGCAGTAATGTATGATTCTCTTGTGCGATAGTCAATTACATCTTTTCTGAATGCTTCTAACCGAGTTGATAAATTGAATTTGGCATTATAACCAAACTCTGAAGGAGTCAAAGGACTAATAATAGCGTGACTGACCGCAACAGCATTTTTAGTAGCTGTCGCAAAGTCTGGTCTACAATCAATCAAGATATAGTCAAACTGATCCAACTTCTTCTTTTCGTAGTTATCCTCTAGCCAAAGATAAAGTAGCATATTTTTCTTATCGCTGTTCTCCAGATCTCGTTCTACCGTGTCAAGTTGAACCGATCCTGGAATTAGACTGATATTTTCCTTGACTTGCTTAATATCCACGTCACCTCCTTTGAAGGCATTCGCAATCGTATTCTTGCTTTCGTAAATATTGTAGCACTGAGTCAAATTACACTGATGGTCTAAATCTATAAAGAGAATGTTATGACCTTTGCGAGCCAACCATTCTCCATAATTAAATGTCAAGGTTGTTTTTCCAACACCGCCTTTAATAGCGGCAAATGTGATAATCTTCATTCTATTTCTCCATCCCTTTCTCTATATTTCTATTATACCATTATAATTATATTTGTCAATATGTTTATAATTATATTTATAATTATTTTTTTACAATGAAGTTTCTCTTTCCTTACGCTGCTCCACATTTTTCTCAATGTCTTGATGCAGCTTATAATCTTTTGTAATTGCTTCTACTCGCTGATACAAAGCCTGACGCTCAAAGGTCGCTTCTTTAATAAGTTTATCAATCTCAGTTTTTCGAGTAGTAGGATCTACTCTCAAATCTTTCAAAATGGAAATAGCTAGTTTAACTTCTTGAGGATTGTTTGATTCCAGTGCAAGAAATGCAGACTGAATTTTATTAAGATCACCCAAGCGTTGATCTAATTTATCAAGCAAGTTATCTACTTCTTCTAGTTCCTCTTCAAAACGATTTAGCAATTCATCAAATTGCTGTCCTTCTGTCACTCCATGAGCAGATAGATAATTATATTCACGAACAAGCTGATCCAAACTAGAGATTTTCGGATTTTTCCGGACAATCATTTCTCCGTTATCATACGACAACTGAGAAGCGACTGTTTCTCCCTTCATGTACCGATTTTTATCAGCGTGTTCAGGATTAACAAAATAGTAGAAGTCATTTTTTCTGATAAAAATTTCATAAGAGCCATCTTCTGCTTTTTCAATCTGATGAGCTGGAATAAGAATTGTTCCCATATTTCTAATCCCAAATTCCATTTCAAGATAGATCCCATTTTTTGTTTCTTCCATCACCTGCCATTCTTCAACTGTGATTCTCATTTCAAAATCATCTTCTCGTTCCGCAACCATTTTTTCATATTCAGATTTAATTTCATTGACAGAGAAGGTCACCTCGTTACCAACTAGTCTCTCAGAAATTTTCTCCAAAGAATAATTTCCTTTTTTGGATAAAGTACGATCCCGAACATTTCTTGTTTGATCTTGGTCAGTCAGACGATATTTAATTTCCTTCCCTAAAGTGTCAACAACAAGATCTAAAGCTTTGGCCTTAGATTTAAAATCTTCTAATGAGGTCGAATGTTTTAAAAGAAAATCCAAACGAGATTTAATCTCATAGCGAAAAGAATTTTTTTTACGATATGCATGATACGATTTTCGATTAGTCCATAATTTATCTTTGAGGATTTTAGCTCCAGCTAAATCCGCATACTTGTTTGAAATATTGAATAAGCTTCTAGCAGTATTTTTCTGCCAACGAAATTTTTTTAAGGTAACAGAGTTAGTTGAATTGAAGATAATGTGATTATGAATGTGTCCCTTATCCATGTGAGTCGCTATGACAAATTCGTGTTGTCCACCAGTTAATTCTAAAATTGTTTTACGGCCAATCTCATGAATTTCTTGCGGAGTCAAATCATCTTCAGGAGAAAATGATTGAATGATATGATGAGCTAAAACTCGATTCGGATTTTGAATATCATTTAATTCTTTTGTCCCTGATCGTTGAGCCGCATTCTTTTTTGTCAAAAGAAATTCTTCTGTGGCTGTGCTAGCATCTGTAATTCCATAAGTAGATACCAGTTGCTTGACTACTCGGCCATCTTTAACTATTGCTGGAAATTCTAGTTGCTCATCTTGTTCTAAGAAACTCGTTTTAGATGGATTCTCAATATAGAGTAAAGCATTATTTAAACTTTTTGTATCAGTCAGTTCGACCGTCTTTGCTTCATCCTCAATATATTTTGTAGCTCGTCCTAAAGAAGCCACTCCTTTTATCTGAAGAACTTTTGTTACAACCATCGCTCTTGTTCCTTTGTTTGATTTTTCCTGTCTTTTTGATAAATTGATTGACGGTATCTTTCAAATATTTCTGCAATTCAAGAATCTGACTCAATTCATTTAGACTGGCCTGATCATCTTCATTCACCTTTTTTGCGACCTGGTTAATATTGACCCCTATCCGATTTATTTCCTTACGCAATTCTTTCAATTCTTCAAAATTTAAGATTTTGACCTCGCCCATAATCAACATGATTCGAGCAAAGGCATTAAAATTTGTCATTCCAGATTCTGCAACCTTTGTTGAAATAAATCGTGCCTCTTCTTCCGTCAATCGAATTTTTCTTCTGAATCATTCGTTTTTCGTTTTTTTCTCTATTGTTCAAAAAAATCTCCCTTCCTCTGACTTTTTTTCGCTTGAGGGCCCAGGGCCCCTTTTTCTTCTGGCAAGATTAGCACTTGGGTCCCCAAATGCTGTTTTTTTAAAAAAGGTCAAAAAATGGTCAGGGTGCCACACCTGACCATTCTTGACTTTTTAAATTTTTGGGAAATCCCTCAATCCCTAATCCCTGCAAGCAGGAATTTATTTATTTCGAGGAGAAAAAGTTTGATTAAACTTTTAAAGTTTCCAACAGAAAATCCATCCCATCAAGCAACTTCATTTTTAATATTTCATCTCTAAGTCGCTCAAATCTTTCGTCACTCATTTCCTCGATTTCTTTAAGCGCAACTGGATACATTTCTGCTTCTTCTAGTTCATAGCTTGTTTTAATTCGCATATCCCTACGAAGAATGTAGAGACATTCTTTACGTGAAATGTGCTGATTAACTTCATTCACTTTGGGCGAATCTGTAGCCTCATCCTCAAAAAATATCTCCATCAAAAAATCAAAGGTTTCTTGTTTTAGATTTTCAATCATCTTCTGTTTCTCCTTTTTTGTTTTTCTTTCTGCGGGTTATCGCCTCCATTATTGAGGGCTGCTCAGGGACTTTTTTCCTTCCACCAGCTTTACAGCCTCCGCCTTTTGACTACCTAACTGCTCAGATTTTTCTTTTGCCTGTTGAAGTTTATCTGCAAATTTATCTTTCTTTACGCTTTTATTTTTCACCAGTTCTAACTTGGCATTCATCCGATCAATCAAACTTTTTGCTTCTTTCTGAACAATCTGCAGTTGTTCTACCATATCTTCAAAGCCATTTTTATCCTTCGCCCAGATAGCTAAATATCCAAAACTGTAACTACTAGTATCAAAACCAAAATGATTAGCTACGACATAAGCTACACTTTCAGCTTGTAGTTCTTGCTTACGATATTGGTCATCACCATATTGTGCATTCGTTCCTCTATGTAAATCTGAGTGAGCCATTTCATGAAAAAAATTGTTTTTTTAGAATATGTTCTTGCCCCTTTAATCCTTTTTGAAATGACAATTCGATTTTCATCTGGAGAGTAATAACCATTTGCGCTTTCTTTTTTAATATCTTCAAAACTGATAGGAACCTGATTATCCATCGAAACTGCTTTGGCTGCTCGATACAAATCTTCATAATCCTTAACAGAACCAGTCAATTCATTAATTGCTTTTGGCAATTCTTTTCCTTCGGTTTGAGAGACATCAAAGACATTCCCTAACTTGAATCGAGTAACTGTGACTTCCTTATCTTCCATTTCATTCTCAGATGGAGAAAAAAACTCAACTCATTTTTGATTAGCAGAAATCTTAGTTTTTTTACTTGATACGGAACCCAAATTTTCAGAGCTTTAGAACCCTTTTTTTGACTGTTCTTTCAAAAATCCGTTTTCCATTTGTTAAAACTTGCCACTTGGGAAACATTAGGATTCTGCATCTTCAGCAAATGAATATTGTTGAGTGAGTAGTTGTGAAACTTACTCATCGTATCCAAGAACGATCTAAACTGTTCTGAGTCCAAATAGTTCTTCATTCCCTCTTTCAAATGCTCAGCCAAAGCTTTTGTATCTTTATTTGAAATCAACTGGGAAATAGTTTGTTCTGATTTTTTTTAGTAGCAACTGCTTCGGTAATAATAGCTCCTGCAGCCACTTCAGCATCTGTCCTTCTTTCTCGATCTTCCTGCTTTTTATGAAGGTTAGAAGCAGCATTGTATGGATCTGTTCCTTGCAACATCTCATCAGAATTGGAAATACCATCACCATCCAAATCACGATCCCTCTCATCTTTTCGGTTATACTGATAAATTTTTTCGTATGGATTATCTTGTGTATTTTGTGAATTCTTGACTTGTGTTTTTTCAAATTCATCTCGGATATTTTCGATGGTTTGTTCAACTCTTTCTGATAGATCTTTAATTTCTTTTTGCCATTTTTCTACAAGTGCTACTTGTTCCATTGGAGAATTCTTAACCCCCAACTTCTCAAACCAAGCAGATAAATTTTCGACCTCAACACTATCCATTCCATCAAAAGAAATAAATCCTAGACGACTATCATGACTACTATCCGAAACCAATCGGACTATTTTCTAACACTCCGTAAGGTACTTGAGATAAAAGTTGATCTGCATAAGGAGTATCTTCCAAAGCGTAACTGAATTGGGAAATATCTAGTTCACTCGCCAATCTCTCCAGATGATACTGATTGAATAATGCCCCATCTATCTTCATCAACTCTGGATGCTCTCGCATTTCTCGTGTACCAAGTCTTTCTTTGTGAGCGATCGGGTTAATCTCATCCCCAATATCGTAACGAATACCATCCTGAATCAGTTCACCATCAGGGCTGTACAAGGCAAATTGAACCTTTGTAAATGGGGGATAGAAAGCACCATCTACCTGGTTCATTCGATCACTTACACTCGTATGATGTTTGTCGTAATAGATATTATTTTGCTTATATAACTCTTTTGCAAAAGACTGATAATCAATCAACGCTGTTTCGCTAAAAGGTAAAATTGGCCCACCATCATGCTTTTCTGCCCATTGGAGGCGAACATTGTAGGTAGTCCTTTCTTTTGAGAGTTCTTCATACTGCTTATTTTTTAAGACAGATAATATTTTTTTGCCACCATCTTGAATATATTCCTCATTGATTGAAAGTTGCTCAATGTGTCCTTCTCTTTCTCTATAAACACCTAGAATGATCTTTTCATCCAACGATTTAACATTAGTTGCAAGCTCTCCCTTGAGTTTCATAAGAGATGCTGGAATTTTTTCATCTCCAATATCTTTAAACAGTAGTAAGAAATCTTCATCTTTTTGCCTTAATAGCTTCACTCATATTGAGATTGTGAAGTTTTTTTCAACACTTCTCAAATCATCTAAAAACAAAAAGATTGTGGATCTAAAAATATCCCGTAACATAGGAAGAACCTGCAATTTATTCTTAATTGCGTCACTAATCAATATACCGTCATAATGTCCCTGACCATTTGCAATATCATCTAGGAAATCTGCCGCTCCCTTTCCCTCTTCAAAAGGTCTGATCCCTGAAAGATGGATAAAATTATCCTTTTGAAAAATTCACCTGAAGTACATTCTCCTCTCCATGATCCGTATAAACAAAGCTGATCTTACTATCAGCCACTTCATTTAAATACCAGAACGCTGTACTTTGGATAGACGGCGCATATTGATTTAAGCGTCTTAAATCCGCTGGTGTAATCGGATGATAATTCGCTATTCTCCGTTGCACTTTATCATAATTTGTGCTAAACTGTAAGTAAGGATAGGATGATGTCGGGTGACTGGTAACAGTTTGCTCAAAGGTACTTGTTTCAAGTACAGGTGAGGTACTGCCTTCAGCTTTAGGCTGTAAAGAACCCGTGCCGCCACTGGTCCTATCATTCATTTGCTCCTGAGAACTCTCAGGAGCTTTTTCTGTGCTCTGATTTTCTTCCAGCGCTCCATAAGCATCTCCACCAGGAGTGGAAGGCTTTTTAAAAATTACCGTTTTATCTCCATCAATGACCATCTGTTTTTTAGGTTCCACTGAAAAGCTAATATTATGCCAGTTCTTCTTCAGCCATTCTGCATCTTCTGGGGATAAATTACTAGTATCTATGTTCAATTCAGAACTCTGATCATCTTCTAGAACTACTTCATCTTGCTTTTTTTGTTTGGACAGTAACTTGTTTACCACCTCTTTTTCCTCCTCCGTTTTAGGAAGATATTGAGATGATTGTTCAAATTTTCCTTCTTCTGTCAGTTCTAGAGCTACAAAACGTAGCCCTTTTACAAAGTAGATATTTGGATGTTTAGCCCATTGTTTGACCTCTCCAGAATCAATTATAGCTTGTGTTTCCGGTTGAATAAGGACTCTATCAGCTTGTTTATGACTGTTTACTAAATCATCTTCATGATCACTACTATTCCTATACAATTCTGACATAGTATTTTCTCTTCCTCTCTCTTGATTAATAATTGTTTGATATTCTTGACGGACTTCTTCCCTTGTCAATTGCCTATCTGACACAAAAGCTTTTACATCATCTGCAGTTAGCTCTTGCGCTTTTGTAAGAGCTATTTCCTTCTCAAAAAAGCCCTGGTAATGCCAGGACTTTTCATCTGCTGTGTAAACGTGCGCCAGCTCCGTAGGAGCTTCATTCCCCCTCTTCAGGAAATCATTCCAATCTTCCTTCTCCTGGTCTGCCTGAATAATAGGGGGAATCGCAATATTTACCGGAATCCCCTTATCCTGCAATCGAGTGATAAATTCTGTCCTGCAGCATCATTATCTACAGCCAGCGTAATCATATCCTGATGCTGGCCGTCTTTGAAATAATCCGTTGTGTTGACGACAGTTTCTAGAGCTTTTCCAGTATTCTGATCTATTTGATAGGATTTATCGTTCATCTCTGCATACAATTCCATAAAACGTCGGCTAATGATGCCCTCTTTGACCCCATCCATAGCAACTAGTCGGACATCTTGAAGGTTATCTTTATGAAGTTCATAATAACTCATTAGATCGATTGGAGCTTCCGCAAAGACTAAACGCTTGGGCTTTCCAATATCCACTGAAAAGCCAAGTTGGCCGTCTGAGTTTTTCATAATTTGTTTTAGGCGACCACGTTCCGGATAGTGCACTCGATTCTCTACTATCCCCTGGAGACTGGCGCCAGCTAAAAAGCCCGTGTTGTCTTTATATTTAAAGACAATCACAGGCTCGAAATAGTCTCCTTTTTTTCGGGTTGCCTCCGCTATACTCCCCTGGCTAATAAAGAAATTAATCGTATCATCTGAAAGGCCTCTCTGTGCCTTTAAATAACTTCTAGAGACGCTGAAATCCTGATTCTCATATCTTTCCAAATTATAGTAAAATGGCTCTTTTGGAGCCATCTGATCTTCTGAATTAACTTGCTTAAATTCTCCAGTTTCCAAAAAATGCATCGCTTCTTTGTAAGAAACTCCTTTTATGGATTGTACTAACTGAATGACATCCCCAAATTCTGATCGAGAATTCCAATGAAAGTCATTCTTCCTTGCATCGATGACAAATGAATCGTGTTCTGTCCATGTATAGCTATAGCTCCCCGTGCGCTTTAACTCCATTCCCAGCTGTTCCGCAACAGAAAGGATAGATAGATTTTTAGCCGCTTCTTTAGTTAATACCATCTCTTGTCTCCTCTACAATGAAAATTCTGGCCCTTCTTTTTTTCTGCCACTATATCTTGTGTCTGATCTTTCTCAAGTTCTTCAGTTTCTACAAAACGGTTTAAATCAGGAATATGAAGTTGGGCTTGTTTTAACTTATCATGAACTAACAAGTTCTCATCGATATGATAGACTGCTTCCTGATGGCCATTAAATCCTTTCTCTAGATCAATATCATCAAAGCGGATAACAGCCAACTCTGTCAAACTTCCCTTATACCAAGCTCCAATCTCACTTTCAAGATAGAGCTGAACTGATTCTCTATCTTCCGCATTTGTATCTCGCAAATAGGCCAGTTCCCAGCTTTCACCCTGAGAATACCCAGTGACTTCTTGAACAATTAGCTCCTGATTGTTAGTGCTTAAAATCCGATTAATATCGTCTAAACGGGGAACTAAGATTTCCTGAGCTAGAGAGACTGCTTCTGTACGATAGTCGAAAAATTCATATTGTTCTCTATCTTCTACATAGTTCCTAACAAAGTCTGAATAATGAGGGAAACGCTCCTGAAAACTAGGCGAAATCATTCCAAAGATATAGGCTTGTCTTAATGTTTCAAACTGGGCTATTTGATAATATGAGGGATCGAGCTTGCCCTCTTGATTCAACAGTTCCTTGATATTTTCTGGAAGTTGAATTGGCTCTGAATCTGGCCAAGTTTTCTTAGAATAGTTGATTACTTCTTCGTAGAGAATCGTATCAATCTCTGAATTCTTCATTTCAAGCAAAGCCTCTACAATTTGAGCTGATTCTGAAAGATTGGAACGATAATCAGTAATCAAGCCATCTTTACGAATCTCCCACTCCTCAACCTGAGCATTTTCTGAAGTTCGTAGTAACAATACCTCCTCAGCTTCCAGATCAACTCCAATAACCTGATCACCATTTGGTAGCTGATCCATCTCCAATTCCTGGATTTTAGCATCTAATTGATTATTAACCTGAAGCAAGTCTTGCTTCAAATGAAATAATTCTTCTGCATTGGCCTTTAATTCCTCAAAGTACTCTCTGGAGATTTTCACTGGTCGAACCAATAAATCTTTCTCTCGTTGCTCTCGAGGGTAGGAAAATAAGTAGGGAGCAACTTCTTTGAAATCCTGGTAGTTCATCCATTTTATAGATTCTGTAACAATCATATTCTGGACATCGATGACATCTGTATGAGGAGTAATCCAGCCAGATAAAGCCAACTCTTTTACTGCTTCAGATAGGGGGTAAGAAGGGATATGTTCTAAAATCCCTCAAAAATAACCAATCCTCGAGCAGTTTCTTCCTCAACTTCACGCTTCATTCTCTTAAATTGTTTTTTTGTGGTAATGTATTCATTGTTTTTTTCCTTTCATTTTTTTGAAGTAATATGTTTTAATGTTATAATAATTGCTAGATAAACTCTTAAAGAGATAATTTAATATTAGAAACAAGAGGTAAGATATGTCATACACATACCCCCGAAGCATACAGCATTGAATTAGGATACAATATTGAACCAATGGATGCTTACAATTTATCTTTAGCTAAAATATTGAAAAACAAGCATAATTTCCAATGTGACAAAAATTGCCCATTTGGACTTACACTAATAAACTTTGGTAAGTCTCCTTATACAAAGGAACCGCATTTCCGAACCAGTAACTTTGACCAAGTACATTCAGTCAATTGCCCCGTAGTACAAAAAATCGATATGAGAAACGGGCTCAAGAAACAACGATAGAAGAAAGTTATACATTTGAACGGGACAAAAAAATGCAGTTAAAGTAGATATTAATTTGGTGACAGCTACATTTACAGAAATAACTGATTCATTAAGAACAGAAGAGCAAGTCTCAACTGAAATAAGGTCTAAAAAATCTACTACTTCTAATCACATAGCGAAAAAGACCTTCAATAGTCATGTAAAAATCTCTAAGTCGTCTGGTTCAACTTTATAAAGAGTTTAAATCCGGAGAAAAAAATATACCTTTTTAGATTCTTCAGGAAACAAATTAAATCTTGACTTGTACTTTCAAAAATTTAGATAATAACTCACTCATCAACGAGCATGAAACAAAAGTTTACTATTCAAAAAGCTACGGTTCGATACGTCAAAAGCTGCTCAAGAAAAAAAGATTCTTATTTTTTTTAATTAGAATCAAACAAAAATGTCAAATCGACAACTTAAGAATATCTCCAACATTCATAATTAATGAGAGCCTAGCTAATCAACAAGGAGTCAAACAAAGACTAGAAACTTTAAAAAAAGGCTGCAAAAAAATCAAAAAGAACTCACTATTTATTATCTTGGGCCATTTAAAAAAATGCAAAAAAACAGTTATATAAATGCTTCCATCCCACATGAAAAAAATACTAAGGCACATTGTGCTCTCTAGTTCTTAGTTTCTATATACCCAAGTTCATCTGTAGAAAAACCAACAATCTTATAGAAGCCTATGGCTCCAAAAGTTTCTAATAAATGAGTTTTCGCTACCCTTTTAGCTGTATTAAAATCACGAAAAAAACCTGCATGAGCAAAATTTTCATGCCAGGTTATTTTTTCGCCTTCCTGATGCAGCCACACATACTGATCCCAATTTATAGCAATTAAAATGCAATAAGAGTCATAAAATTCCATTAGATTTCCTTTCTTTCCTAAATTACTTCAAGAGGAGCAGCAGCCACTTCCTCAATCCCGATATAAATAACATTTTCTTCCCCAACCTGGTCTTTCCACTCATCAATATCGCTTAGATATCGCTTATAACGATACCAGTTGTCATCGTTCGGGCCATTACTTAAGAGGTAGGCTCTTGGATGCGTGTCCAGGTTAAATTTTTGATCTCGAAAAACATTTTGTTTAGATAGGAAGAGCAGGGCTTCTGTTGTTCCAATTGTAGCAACCTCATGCGGTGTCAACAGTTCTCGACCAATTTTAGAGTTCTGCTTAGAGCTGCTGGCATTTCTTCCTCTGCTCTCACTATAATTCTGATCATTTAAAGTTTGCTTCCCTGATCGTTCAGATAGGTACTTAAGCGTGTCTAAGTCATTGGAACCTAAATAAAGAATAGCACCACAGTTATTGATAATCGTCTTCGTATTTTCTTTACCATATAACACTTCAATCTGACTTTGAGATTGTACCATCATCTTGATAGAAATCTCTCGAGAACGAATAACTGAGATAATTGGTGGTAAATTAGGAATCTTCCCAATCTGACCAAACTCATCCGCCCACACCTGTAGATGCAATAAGTCTTCCTTGGTCTTTGTTGGATGCTCACCTAATATAACTGCATCTGCAGTTTTTATTAGCACATCAAAAATGGTACTAAAAAGAAGTGCAGATAAGAACTGGTAAGCTGGATCCACTTCTGGAATATGAATAAAAACTGCTGTTTTCTCAATATTCCATTTTTCAATCTCCAGCGTATCTTTTTCAATAATCTTTCTTAGTTGCTCATGATCAAATACTGAGAAAGTTGTTGCAAAGATAGCATAAACAGAAGCCCGTGTTTGGCCATCAAAGTTTTTATTGAATAGATCCCACTGCCTACTAGCATAATTCCCTGGGCTTCTTCTCTCCAGGTCTTCAAACATCAATTCAACAGGACTCTCCGCTTCTGGATGATTTCTTCTCAATTCTCGAATCATATCTGTAACCTGTCCTAAATTAGGAAGATAGTGATCGATCTGACCATCAAAATAAAGATAGCCAATTAAAGAACGCATCAGGAGTTTATTGGCTGCTGGCCAAAAAGGATCACCCTCATGACCATTTTTGTTGAGAGACTCTGTAATAGCTTCTGCCACTCGGTCTATATCCATTTCATTATGAATATATCTAAAGACGTTGAAACCATCTGAATTCAAGAAAGTAATCAAATCAAAAATCTTCATCTTATAGCCTTTTTCTACAAGTGACTTCCCTGTTTCATGAATCAGAATCCCTTTGGTATCTGTGGTTACAAAACTAGAATTGCCTTGTAAAATATTTGGTTTTACAGCACTACGAGTCTTTGAATCCCCTGTACCACCATACACCAAAATATTCTTATTGATCTGATTTTCAAAGCTCAATCGGTTATTAAATAGTCCCATCTGGCTATTTTGAGTGAAAATCATATTCTTTTCAGGTTCTTCATCTCGGAATCTCATCAACTCTTCTTTAGTTGCAAAGCGAGCTGATCCATGTTCCTCCCCATACCTGTATGTACCTGTATCTGTTACTCTTAAATACAACAGAAAAGCAATCAAAAACCCACTCATACCAATCAATAAAGAAGTTGATGTGAATTGAAAATCAAACCAAGATTTATCGCCCAGATGGTCGCTCATCCAGTTAAGCTTTCCAAGACCAAATACATCCGTTACTGAATCGGTATCTGGTGCTAACAGCCACAGTTTAAAAAGCCAATGAAATAGATAAAATAGGCCTAATCCTAACAACAAATATGGTCTAAGTCTCCGTTTCTTCTTTTCTGTAATCACTTCATTTTCCCTCCAATCTGTGGTTCGATATTTTCCGGAAGAACAAACTCCTTCGTATGAATGTTTACCTGGAGAGAGTTAATTTTCTCTTGTTCAACTGCTTTTAAAATGTTTCAATTTTTTTCCTCAAAAAGAAGTCGTTTTTTTCCATTTTTTTAAGGTTTCGCTCATTGAATCCTTTTAGGATCTCTTGTGATGCCTTCTAGGACATCCTTAAAGGCTTGTTCAACAACACCTTTATCTTTTGCATTAAAAGCAAGGGTTGTCTTTCCATCTGGATGAGTATAAAAAGAAAAGCCAATCCCGTATTGGCCCAGTTCTTTTCGAACTGCCTCGAGATTGACTTCATTATGTAGTAATTGCTGGACTTCTTTTTGCATCTGCTGTTGCCATGAATTTATTCCAGTCTGTATCACCAGTAAAGACTACATTCTCTCCTCTGGCTTGATACATTTCAACTGCTTTAGAGCTCACCAGGAAGAGTCCTTTTTAAGATTACTTCTCCTGTCACAAGAGTTGCCCGTCCTAACTGGGCTACAACTTGTTCTTGTTCCATTTTAGCTCACCTCTTCAATTTTTGAAATAAAGATCCTTCAATTGAGTAGCTTGAGAGTCTTTCGCAAGAATCTGTTGTTGCAACTCATCGATCCTATTTTGGCACTGAGCAATTTCCGCATTTGCTTCCTTGATAAAATCTTCGTTAGATTTGATTTTATTTTTAATAGATTGCTTATAAGTAACCGTCTGAGCCTCAAAGCTATCAATAACCTCTGAAGGCACATTTACTGCAGCTGCATGAGAAAGAGAGAAGGAAGATTCAGCCCTTTGATTAGGAAGCGTTTTATTCCCTTTCTGACTAAATGTAGCAACAACTGGTGCTACTTCTTCTGTAGCTGCATCCTGTGTATTTTCATCTTGTGAAGGTTCTACTCGTTCTTCCTCATTTTCATCTAATCTACTGAAATGATCTGTAGTCCATTCACTAGAAGAATAGGTAATTTTATCTTCCAAAGGCGCTTCCTCTCTAACCTCATCTTTAGGCTTCTGAGAAACTAGTTCAGCAATTCTTTGACGGGCCATATTCGCCTCTTTCTTCACCGTTAAATCTTCTAGCTTAGGATCTGGTTCTGGTTGGAATTCAGGTTGAGGTTGAGGTTCTGGGATGCCTTGTGAGGACTTCTTTTTCTTTATGTTTTGCTAAAAAAATGAAGAAAAACCTTTCTTTTTCTTCCCAACACTCGTACCAAAAATTTTTCCAGCAACTGATCAATGATTCCAACAAAAGGTATTTCAAGCCTCTCTTCTTGTAAGATTTCACCTTCAGAATTGAGTGAATAAAGTCGATAGATTCCGTTTATTTTATTACTCTTCATTCGCTCATTGATGATTTCTAGCCTTGATAACAACTCATCTCGGTACTCAAATGTTTCCTCTTGATTAGTCAGTTGATTGATAATTTTATACATGGTTCTCTCCTTGGTTACTTGATAAGGCTGGAAGAATGAGTTCCTTCATTTCCTGATAGGATAAGCCACTTTCTTCTGATAGTGCCACAAAAAGCTGCGCTTCAAAATCTTTTTCTTGATTTATGTAATTCTTGATTTTTTCATCTGCTGCTTCTTTTTGACGTTGCGCTTTTTCCTTCTCTCTTCTGACTTTCTCAAGCTTAGCTTCAAGTTGTTCTATTTTTTTATTCATTCAATTCTCCTTATTGGTTACTACTGGTTGCGGTTGTTTGTTCAGAGGATGTAGATGTTGTGGTTGATGAAGAGGATACTGGAGTCGAGCTTGAACTGCTAGTATCTGAATAGGTGCCTATACTTTGCCCTTTTGCCTCAGTCAGGACAATAGGCTCAATTTTATTGACCAATAGTTTACCTGATTGTTCTACATAGGTCAATCGAATAGTAGCCTTAGTGATACCAGTAAGCCCCTTAGAATCTCGATTATCTTTTTCTGCTAAATTTGTGCTAGAATATTGAATCTGAGCCAACGCAACTTTATGTGTTTTATCAATGTAGATAGAGCCTGATTCATAAGATTGGTCAACCACATATCCCTTATAGGTCTGGTTAACTGGCTTTTGTTCTTCTTGAATGGTTTCCTGATACATAGAATCAGTCATAAAAGGCTTATAGCGTGGACGATTCTCTTCTAAATCCTTTTTGGTATAGTAAGCAATTAGAAAGTCCTCGACCTGCTGTTCAGTAAGAGATAATTTCCTGCTGTTTCTCTTCTGGTTTTTGCTTTGCCTCTTCCTGAACTTGACTATTCTGTCTCAAATTCTGTTGTACTTGAGCAATAGAATAGCCCAGGATAATACATAAAACGGCAGCGACTCCGATAAGGAGTCCCTTTACCATTTTGATTAACTTTTGATTATACATTCTTTTCCTTTCTTATTTAGGGGTAACAAAATAGATGCCTGATTGTGGTGTCAAGGTTCGCCAAGTCGTTAGGTATAAACCAGCAAAGTTCATTTCTGACATTAAGAAGCTACCATCACTATTAACATACTCACAGAATCCAAGGTGACCATAGATTGGTGATGCTCCAGCTACACCATTCATGAATACAACTGCAGAACCTGGTTTAGGAGTTGTTGAAATTTCATATCCTTGAGCTTGACCACTATCAACCCATTGATTAGCATTGCCTAAATAGGGATAAATTCCAATCCCAATCTGCGCAAAACGGTTATAGACATACCAAGTACAATTTCCTAGTGCATAGGCATTACCTGGATAACCTTGACCCTCTAGAATTGCTTGATCGGTAGGGAGTCCATATGGAAGTTTGTCTTTATACTCTGCTGGAACTTGTTGGCTCGAAACTCCTGTTGAACCTCCTCCTTTATTTTTTAAGAAATTTAGCCATTGACGAGCTGCAGTTTGTCGTTCTAGAAGCTTATTACCTGGTACTCCCAGCCAAGCATTCAAAAAATCCTCTGCAAGAGCTTCTACGGAACCTGTTGAGGTTACAATTCTTTTAAAAGCTTCTCGTCTAATTGGATCATCTGCTTCTAATAGGAATTTAGTTTGAACTTCCGCAGACCAAATATCTCCATTCATATCTTTTGCAAAATTCCACAATGAAAGAGCACGAGGTCCAGTAAATTGGCCAATCCCAATCCCGATATAGTGTAAACCATTGACCATGTATCCTCCTTTATTTAAACGAAGATTCGGATACATAGCTTGGAAGGCATCCCAGTTACCAACTAGATTTTCTGCAGTTGGCTCTTTAGCAACTTTATCAAATTGATTATTGGTTAGAAAGTCTGTTTCATAGCGTTTAAAAGTGATGGAACTTTCAATATCAAATCCTCCCAAAACGGCTGCAATCCCTTCATCGGTTGCCTCCGGTATATTTTTTTTGATCGCATCTGCAAAAGCTCTCGCACGTTTTCCTTTCTCTCCAGATGTTTCAATACTACTCACAACAGACGTTGCTTGTGTGTACTCTACACGCTGGAAGTAAAAGCCGACATTGACATAAGTCCAACTCTTTTCAACATTACCATCTTTATCTTTCTTATTTGAACGATCAGGTTCTAGTTTTTGATAATAGACCGTTTGATTTCCTTCAGATGCTACCTTTCCAATGATATCTCCAGATTTAACATGATCTCCTGTTTTGTAACGAATCGTATCTACGTTCTTATACAGAAACTTGGAATTCTCATCACTGATTTCTAGATCATTACCATTTACTTCGACTTTCCCATCTAAAACAGCTAGTAAAGCCTGTCCACCTGTGGCCTGCAAAACAGAACCATTAAAGATTTCCTTCGTAGTTTTATAACCAAAACGCTCAATAATCTGAAGGGGAGCTTCTGATTCAGGCTGATCTTCTGTATAAAATGGATTGTCTAGCTCTTGTAGCAACATATATTTTCCGCTATCTCGAGCAATTTCTAAGAGTTCTTTATACTCTTCTAACTCATCCTCACTCAACTTGTAAAGGTCATTTTTAGTATAAAGATCTTCCATTGTTTTAAGATTATCTTTATCCCCATTCAAATTCTTCCATAAGGTATCTAAGTATAGTTTCCCACGAGTATTTTGCGAAAAATACTTGTTCCCGTCTATACGAAGTTTATCTGAAATATCATCATACTTATAATTCAAGTACAAAAGCGGATCATCAATTTTTGTCCAATAATCTACCTTATCATTAGATTTTTCACGATCCAATTTTGAAAGATACAACCAAGTATCATTCATATCAAACTCATCTTGACGGGTAATTCCTGAACTACCAATACCAAGTATTGCCAGAAACAAAAGCAGACCAAAAGCAATCAGATAAGCCTTAAAGCCAAGCGGATTTTTGATAATAGCTTTAATCGGTTTAGAACCAAAACGATAGACCTTTCTAGCCTTCTTAGCAGCCTTCCCTGTCTTAGAAGCAGCTAAGCGACTTCTATAAGCCTGTATCTGTCGGGATAACTTCCCTTCCCAAGAAAACTCTTTGGGGTTCGAGTGAAGCCTCTTCCATTAGCCTTATTATAGAACCTATTTCCTAGGCTATAGCTTGATTTAACAACTCCTTGACCAAGCTTACCACTATATTTCCCAATCGTTTTAATACGTTTTCCTTGAATCTGAATATCCTGATACTGATTCTTAGTTCGTGCTATATCTGAAAGGGTATCATCCTGATGAGCCGTAGAACTAGCCTGTTGATTAGCAACTCGTTCTACAGATTGTTTGGCTGCACGAAGAAACTTCTTCTTCCGTGATCCACCATTAGCCTCTTGAGCGACTTTAAAAGTTCTTTTAGAAGTTTTTTTCTCCAGTTTCGCCTTATCTAATTCCTGCTTAAGGAAGGCTTGTTTTTTATTGTTCTTATCCAATTCCTGCTTAAGAAAAGCCTGCTTCTTGATTTCTTCTGGACGAAGGGCCTTCCCTTCTTTCCGAAGTTCTCTTCCCTGTTTCTGGATATTCTTATACTCTTTTTTTGGATTTTTTTGACTTTGGCTCTTGAAGCTCTAAATTGTTTATGACTATTCTTAACGATGCGATTCGTAGAACTTGATTGTGACTTTAGCTCTTTCATTCGCATAGCACTATCTTGTTGAACAGTGCGGTAATTCTTCCGGACTGTTTCCAGCTTCTGATCTATCTTATGACCGATTGTTTTTGGTCTGCCTTTCTCCTGATCCATAGTGAGACTCCTAAGCGTCTGTTGCAACTAAGTTATATAACTTAGTATTCTTAGGTATTGGATTTTCAAATGGCACTACAACTGGCCCTGCTACAATTAAGCCAGTACCTTTAGCTTTTGGTCGAGCCAAGTAGCGAATCTGTTTGTCAGTCAAGTTAACAATCTCTTTTAAGATAGCCAAATCCTGGGGTTTTTTTGTTTAAGTAAAAATCATGAACTCGCTGTTTGAGAGCAATTTTCGACCTTCTTCAACAGCAGCTAGAGTTTCTACGTTCTGGGTAATTCCTGTTGGAATCGCACCGTATTTCCGAATACGTGAATATAACGTAGTAAAGAAGTCTGCTTGAGCCTTATTTTTAAATAGAATCTGCATCTCATCAAAGTAAACCCATGTAGTACATTTTCCTTGATTCTCTACAATTTGATTCCAGATATAATCCTGAATAACCATCAATGCGAACGGCTTCAATTTGTGCGACAACTTTTTTTCAGATTAAAGATAACAAAGCGATGATTAAGATCCACGTTTGTATTGTGAGCAAAAATATCTTGAGAACCTTTTGTATAGGTTTCTACCGCCAAAGCTAAATCTTGAGCTTCTGGCTCTGGTTGTTCCATCAATACCTGGTGCCACTCTTTCAGCGTTGGAGTGGAATCATCTGTCAAATAGCGCTCATAAGTCACACCTGTTACCCGGTCAATAATCCCAATCTGTGCATCTGTTACCTCAGATAGAATCGATTCAAATAATCCCATCAACAAGTTTGCTTTATCTCCAATCGGATCGTCATCCTCATCGTCCAAACGATCCAGATCTGGTAGATCTAAGAGATTGATATGTGTTTTAGAACCAATCGAAATATCCACCATCTGAGCACCGAAAGCACGACCAATATCAGAATATTCATCTTCGGGATCCACAATGATTACTCGATCTTCTGGATATTTCAGCAAAGTTGGAATAACCTCTCCACCCTTAATCGTAGTAGATTTACCAGATCCAGAGGAACCGAGCACAACACCTGAACCCGTATTCAGATCACGTTTTCGATCCAGTGTAATGATATTATTCGATAACTGATTTTGTCCATAGTAGCGAGCAAGTGAGCTGTCAGACTTCAAATCCACGTTAGTAAAAGGGACTTGTGTAGCTATATTAGCTGTAGTCATCTTTCTCATGAAATTCTTCTTCACATTTACGAAGCACTCGCCGATAGGTAGAATCGTATTTAAAGCCTCTTCCTGGTAATAATAGAGGTCTTCAAATTCTACCCCTAGCTTCCGTCCAGCACGCTTAATCTTCTGCTCATTACGTTGTAGTTCTTCCTGGCTATCTGCCTTAAAATAAACTGCAATTAAGCCAGAAAAGATTTCTGATCATACTCAGTAATCTCATCTCGCCACTTCTTGGTAGCTTCTGAGATTTCTTGGTCACGACCAGCAACCACCGCATCATCGAAGATACCAGATTGAGCAGCCTTACGTTTAGAACGTAGCTTCCCAATTTCAGCATCTGTTTCTGCATCGTCAATCTTTTCTAAGATTTCAACATTCTCATAGGGCTCTGCATGGATAGTAATGGCTAGTTCAAATCCCAGTGTTGTTAAATCACGAATGAGACGATCAGACATCCAGTTAGGATATCGGTGGGCATAGAGTACCTTGGCCCAACTATCATCAATAATCATTCGTTTTTCTTGAAACTCAATTCGGTTCGGAGCGATAAATGATTTCGTTGATAACCCAGAAAGAGCAATTTCTCGATAATCAAAGTTGACATACGGGTTTCCTCGTAATAGTTCAGAAAAGACCTTCAGACGATCCAGACCATTCATTTCCTTAAATGTAATATCAGCTTCCTGAAATTGTGTTCCTAGGGAAACTCCAATATCTTGTAGTAACAACTGAGCCTGTTTTCGATCATCAGCGTTCGTTGAAATGGTCACATACTTATGTACCTCGAAGTTGTTAGCGTGTGTCGTAAATCGCTCCTTGATCATCTCATTTAGCTCTTCACGATAGTCATCGTAGCCATCGTTTGTTTCTTCAAACAAGATATTCTGTAAGGAGTTATCCGATACTCTACGGTTAATTACTAAGAGTTGATAGTTACTGCCCTCATCCAGTGAATTAAGAGCATCCATTGTTGTATCGATGATGTTCTCTTTTTCAGCTTGTTGAGCAGTTGAGTAAGAAGCATCCCCCAGCATGAAGCTACGAGAATACTTCTCACGTGCAATGTGCATTAATCCATCTTCATGGAGCAGCGTATAATTGATGGTATTTTGAGTCGTAGGTTTCATTTGACGACGCAAGCGCTCAATTCTTTTCTTTTCTGCGTTTTCTAGTTTTTCTCTTTTGCTTTTGAATAAACTCATCTTTCGTATACATTCCTACCTTTCCAAATTCTGTCTCATAGGTTCTTTGTTGAATTCGGAAAAAGAAATTGATTTTTTCTTTAATCCGCATTCTTTTTGTCATGCCTGTACCGTACATTGCCCCAGGAACTACAAATATAGCATCCCAAAGATAAATGTACCAATCAGGCAAACCAAAGAAATAAATAGTAATTGTCCCTGAAACAGCTATTAGCAAACATACGTAGAGAACAATCATTCTACCTGTTAATCCAAATAAAATAGGTCTGTCCTCAGTTTCAAATTCTCTTAAAAATTCTGATCCAATTTTTTTCAATTATTTTCCTTTCATATAAAATAAGATCGATCAATTCTAGACATGGATTACACTCCTAAAAGTTGCTTAGCTTTTCGACTAGATCCAACCATTACAAAAATATAGATAACCCCCTTAGCAATTGAAGCAAAGGCTGTTCCCCATGAATCACTGGAACCAGTCGTAACCTTAAGGATATCTGCTGCAACAATCGAATCATATACAACAGAAACAATAATTAGGATGACACCAATAAGGGCAGAGGCCGCAAAGTATTTCAAGAAATTAATCGTAACAGATCGTAACGAGTCCATCATAAAGAACGCTACTAACAATGGAGCTATAGCTTTAAGCATATACAAATCTAAGTAACGTAAGAAAACAATAATCCCTAGAATAATGTTAGAAACTTTACTGACAATAAAGCCAACAAATCCAATAATTTGTTTTTCAAACCAACCTTTTCCACCAGAAATATTTGAATCAATGGTCGTTGTGACTGTTGGTGCCACATGGGCAATTACCTTTACAACAATATTAAGCAATTCAAGAATAGCATCACAAATTTGGGATGAAGCAGAGATCATAATGAAAGCAAATAAGTATTTCATTAAAGCCTCTAACCAAATCTTCTGTGTTAATGCACCTCCCCTCGACTTGACCATTTGAGACCATGATGCCATTTCAAACCAGAAAAAAAGACCTAAAAGGATATACCCAATAGGTCTGACTGCATCAGCCATCATATTTACAGCTTGATTTGTAGCAGAGCTATAACTAGAAAGAGAGCTTGTTAGCTCTCTAATATCTAAATTCATAGGCTACTCCTAAAATTTTAGTTGGGATAGTGATGCAACGACTGCTGCGGCAATACCTGCAGAAGCCACGGCCAAAAATGCACCATTAATCATAGAATCAGAACCATCATCTTGTCTTTGCTTATCTTTATTCTTCCTTCCTTGGATATAGTCAACTGAACCATTCCAGATCCAAATAAGACCTGTAATTGTTCCAACTACGCCTAGACCAGTAATAATTTTTGTAATGATTTCCATTTTGTTTTACCTCTTTTAATTTCATTTTTATAACAAAAGGCACTGCAGAGATTTCTACAGTGCCAAACACAATACTATTTTTTTATAATTCATCAAATTCTTCACGATAAATCGTCCGAACAGTAGCTACTAGAAGAGTAAGTACAATCATAATCGGAGCTTCAATATGTGGATATGGGAAAAAACTAACTGCCCCTTTGGGAGCTTCAAATATTTGACCAGAAGTCATCCATGGTTCAGGGGACCAACCCATAATATTAGCATAGTACCATCCAAGAATAGCTGATAAAAAAATTTTTTCACTGGATTCTTTAAAAAAAGATAGTGTATGCCAGTTAACAATGCAAGTAACACAAGTGTCAGGCATATCTTTCCTATAATCCAGAATAAAAAAACATACCGACAGCAGATTTTTACAACATTAATACACCAAAGAACGATATAAAAACGGAGCTGTAAAAAAATTCTAATGATAGCTACCCATAACCAGGAAAAAAATCATTCCCAAATTTCATAATCCTACTCCTCCACGATTTACCGTTATTATACCATAAAAAAATAGCTTATTTCAAAGGTTCCTAGAGTATTCTAAGCCTCTTTTTTTCTTGCGCTTGCTGTAGAGCAAGCCTGTAGCAACACTTCCCATTGCTAGAGCAGCCAATAGTAAATCTGTAGAATCCTTCTCCCCTGTTGAAGGCAAGCTTCGTTCTGGTTGTTGCGGATGTTCTTCAGGAGTTTTTTTGGCTCTTCTGGAGTATGAGTCACAGCCGTATTGGAAACAATTTCCACACCGCTAACTGTATGATAGTAAGTATTTTCTACTGTTCCTGACTGAATGCGTGTCATTTGTAGATATACTTCTGCTTGAAACTCTGATGTCTCTAAAATTGACTTCAAGAAAGTATCATCAAAGCTAATATCTACTTTACCTTTAGCCTTGTCTACTACTTGACTGGTGAACTTAGTTAATTCATCACCAGCTTTGAATTTTTTTGACCGTCACTTGTTTCAAAAATCTACAGCAGCAAATACCTTGTAAACACTCTGATAATCATCATGTGTTTCATCGTAGTCATCGCTAAATTTATACTCAAATAGCTGTTCTGAGCGATCTTTTGGCACTAGTGAACCAACTAATTTGTAATTAAATGTTTGATTCAGTTTGACCTCTTTTCCATCCAAACTTTCTTTGCTTAGATGGTCAATCACTACATCTTTCTTCGGTTCAATCTTCGGAACATTATTAACTACTGTTTCAGTCACATAGGCCATACCAAAATCAATTTGATAAGCTGTATTTTCATACTTACCTCCTGTTTGACCCAATTCCTTCTTAACAGTCATTGGATTAGTAATCGTCAGAACTTCTCCAGTTTGAACGTAGGTCTTGTAGAATTCCTCTGGATTCTCTGCCTCAAATACTTGAATCGCTCCTTTCGGAGTGAAATTGCTAGACTTCAAGGCTTCTTGTACACCTGATGGAGCTTTTTCTAGACTTTCATAAAGAGCCATTTTCAAACCTTTAACCACTTGACCTTTAGAATCAGTCACTTGAACACCATCTTGATTGATCGTAACAGCTTCTTCTGGATAATCATCAACAATGTAGAAGCCTTTACCAATACGATCTTTATCTACTTCAATGCCCTTGTATTGGCTATAATCTGCAGTTACCTTGTAGTAGTTTACAGATCCTGCCAAGACTTGTTTCCCATCGATGTCGACACCTGCCTTGTTCAGATTCTTCTTGCTCGGTTTAACAGTAGGAACATTATTTACAACTGTATCAGTTTGATATCCGTTACCAAAATCAACTTGGTAAGCCGTATTCTCAAATGATTTTCCTGTATTTCGCAGTTTCTCCTTAGTTACCATTGGATTAATAATTGTAACCGATTTTCCTGATTTAATATACTGGTTAAAAATAAGCTTCTGGATCATCCACTAAAAAAATACTTGGAAAGCACCCTTGGGCTTAATTTCAGAACTAGCAAGAAATGCTTTGACCTTATCATTATCAACGGATTCAATAGAATCATACTGATACACTGAAATACCAGAAACTTCTTTTTCCTTCGCTATCAATATAACGAATATCTGATTTATTAATAGTCACTGCCTCTTCTGGATAATCATCAATCGCACCAAAGCCTTTTTAGAATAGCAGATGGATCTGCCTTTATTCCCTTATACTGATCATAGTCCAAGGTTATATGGTAGTAATTTGTTGAACCAGCTAGAACTGTTTTTTTCCATCAATAATAACACCATCCTTATTATGATTGTGTTTAAGAGGCTTGATTAAGTTGTTATTTGGATTGTCTGGATCATTCGGTTTTACCTGGTGTTGTTACCTTAACAATATTTGAATAAGACTCAAACTCATTGTTTAAGTTCAAATGGAAGTTATTCTTATAGGTTGCACCATCATTTGTTACTGTACCGTAAACCTTAAGAACTGGTACAGTATATGCTTTAGTTAAATCTGCATTAACTTTAGCTAACCCCTCAGACTTCAATACACCTTTTTAACTGATGTTTAGACCTGTTGTAAGTCACTGTAAAATCTGAATTTTGAGCAATTGTTTTCGCTAAATCAAGGAGATACCCTTGAGGTAGGTTATCTGTTAATTCATAAATCGTAGTTTCTTTACGGTTCGCTGCGAGAGGTTTTAGTTTCAAGTTCCCAAACAACCTCAGAGAGTTTAGGTACAGATGAATTATTTACATTTGTACCCCCAGAGTTCTTAACTAACTTTTCTACGGTCGGGGGTAGTTCTCAAGCGAGTATACGTAACCTCAACACTTCGTGGTTCAATCTCATTAGGAACAACACTTAACTCAGGTTTAGGAGGTTCTTTTGGCAAAGGAACCTCACCTGTATCAGGTACTGGTGGAATTTCTGGTAATAACGGCTTAGGTGTAGGTTTCTCAATAGATTTCTTATCCTTTTGAATTAAGTTTAGTGGAGTTGGTGTTTTTAGTGGAGTCGGTGGAACTAACGGAGTAACTACCGATTTACCACCCCATAATGTAAAACCATACGCAGATTTGAAAATTTCATGATCTGATGTCGGAGCTTTACCTGCTTGTGCATCAGATTTATGCCAGTACTCTCTGTATGCTGCGGAGGCAGACTCTGAATAAGGAGTTAATCCCCAATCTGCATTAGCTAGGTACTGAATACGGTGACGTGTACCCTTACCTGCACTCGCATATGTCCCTGATGGTGCACTTCTATCAGAGTCGTTATCTCCATAGATAGGGTCTCCCTTTCTAAAGCGATTTAACCCACTAGCGTCATCGTGGTCAACTACCCCTGTTGTGTATACACCTGCCCAGAAAGTTTCTCCTCTAACAACTTTCTCTTTTACATTAGAACCTGGTGGGTTTAAAACAACTCCAGTAGAGTTATCTCCATAAGTATAACGGTTCGCTTGGTTGAAGTCTAAGTCTGAGAACATGTTTACTAATCCCAAATTCAGTGGTTTCTTAGTTTTCTCATCAAAGAAGTTAATATCCCAATCTACATTTAAATAATTTTGAGCATGTAAACCAATAGAAGATATACCTGTACCTGAATTTTGGTTCTTATTCCACCATACCCACAGACGAGTGTAAACTTCTGGGTTATTTGGTAGCTTATGTTCTGGGGTAGGTGTATTTCTAGAAACAAAAGATGCTGAGATAATTTTACCAGTATTCGTTGTACCTATGTTATGTAACGTAAATTTGGAACCTTGCTGAATACCTCTAATAATTTTACCACCGTAAGAGCGGACTTCGTCATTAACCGAGCGTGTATCCTCTTGCAGTTTCTCATCTAACGACATAGTAGTTGCAGAAGTTGCACCTAATACCCCATTTACCGTTTCAAGCGTTTTATCTCCATCAAATATAGCAGTCAACTTAGAATAGTAGTTCATTGAGCCTCTTTTTGACTCATCAAAATCACCAACTACCTTAACGCCATTAACCTCCCCCCTTGAAGTTAAAGAATTGTACTCAGCAACCTTCTTCTTGTACTCTGCTAAATCTTTCTCGTATTTCTCACGAGCTTTTTGATAATCACGCATATCATCATTATATTTAGCCGTAGCTTTAGCATTTTCCTTATCGATCTCACTATTCTTAGCGTTTAACTCAGCTAAAGCTTTCTCATAAGCAGCTAAAGCTTCTTGGTTAGCTTTAAGAATACCTTCGTTTTCTTTTTTACGAGCTTCTACTGCTTTCTTATAAGCTTCTTTTTTGGCAATGTTATTTTTACGAATCTCTTCATTCTTACGCTTTGCTTCAGCTAAATCCTTCTCATACTGAGCTTTAGCTTTGTTGTAAGAGTCTTGCTTCTCCTTGTTCTCAGTAATAATCGTTTTAATCTCTTCTTTACGAGTTTCTACTTCCTTTTTGTACTTCTCAGACTGGTCTACAATAGTAGTTGCTTGCTTGTCGTAACTAGACTCAATCTCAGCAGTTTTCTTAGCTAACTCATCAGAATTAGTCACCAAACCACCATCAACTTCAGTTTCTTTTACAATTAGACCTACTTCTTTTGCAGCAGATACCGCAGATTCTACTTTTTCTCTACCCACAGTAACTTCAACAGAACCTGTTGATTTTTCTGCACTACCTTGGTCTTTTGTAGAATCCACCGTTGGGGAGCCTTGTAAACTTTTTTTGCATTTGTAGCAGGATTTGGATTCACTCGTTCATCTGCTCTAACTGGACTAGTCATCAAACCTAAAAGCAGCTAGACCAAGAATTACTCCACACGTTCCCCATCGTCTTGTTTTTTTCGGATTGATCCGAATGCTCTTGTTTCATTATTGAATTTCATGATTTCTCCTTAATTTTTTTAATATAGTATTCAATATTATTTGCTTTCGATATAATTTTAAGGAGCTCTCGCCCTAAAATATATAATTTCCATTTCTTTCTCCAACAAAAAAGTCACCAAGAAACCTTGATGACTTTACTTAATTTAATTTTCCTTAGATTCTCGTTTGATTTTCAACAAACTTAAAAGTGAAATAGTTACCATTCCAAAGAACCAAAGACTAGATGATTTTTCTCCTGTCTTAGGTAATTCATTTCTTGCAGCAGGTGCTTGATAGACTGGATCTTTGACTTTTGCAACTTGATTATTAACTTGATCTTGCACATACTTTACAATCTTGCCATTTTGAATCACTGGAATCGGATGACCTCCAGCTTGCTCAATACTTGCCTTCTGAGCCTCTAACTCTCTTTGATGCTTAATTTCTTGCTGTGCTTCCAGATAATCACGATAAGCCGCCAACAACTCTTCATGAGCCTCTAATACCTTTCTTTGTTCTGCTTTTGCAGTTTCTAGTTTTGCTAGTGCTAATTCTAGAACTGATTTCTTTTCTTTCAAAAACTTCTTGAGCAGCTTCAAGATTAACTTTTGCCTTTTCTAAGAGCTGAGGAGCATTCTTCAAAAACTTCCACTCGCTCTTTTGATGCTTTCAAGGCTTCCGTTGATGCTGAAAGTATGGCTTGGCGATTGAGGATAAGTTCTTTAATTCGATTAAGTTCACCTTGTTTAGCAATCAATGCCTCTTTCTCAGCAATCAAAGCTTCATTCAGCGATTTCCATTCAGTTTGTTTTTTTCAGCTAGTTTATCTTTAGCTAATGCAAGTACTTCACGTTTGTTTTTGTACATCCGCATTCAACTGTTCCAAAGCCTCTTGCGCTTGTTTATTTTTCTAATCCAGCTTTTTTTAAGGTTTGCTTCTGCCTGCTTCAACTTAGCTTCTACTTCTGGAGTTTTTTTAAACTAATATTCTGAATCTCATTACGATTAGTCACTGCATTTTGCGCAGCATCTTCTGCTTGAGTATATTCTGTCTGTGCTTGTGCTTTTCTAGCTTGAGCATCCTTATGATTCGTTTTCGCAGTCTCATAAGTATCCTGAGCCTGTGCCACAGAATTTCTAGCTACTTGAATTCTTTCCTGAAGACTAGCTAGATTGTTCTTAGTATCAACTTTAACATTTTGATGGAAACCATTTTTTTCAGCAAATCAATTGTTTTAGAATCTGTTCCAACATAGTGCATCGCAATCAACCCAAGACCTGTCTTTCGAGTTGCTACACCGATATACTGTAGCGTGACTGACTTACGATCAAGTCCTGCAAAGTTTAAAGCATGACCCCAATCAGCATGCTTATCATAAAACAGCATCATAATAATATTGTTGTATGCCTGTTGTTTCAGATCAGCTAATGTTACTACATCATCTGCATTTTGAAAACCTATGTTTTCAGCAAGCAGACCTTGATTACCTTGATTTAAACCAACTTCTTTCGCAACAGTGTTCAAAGCATCTAGGTCATGGCCGTACTGATTAGTAGATAGTTGAGTTGCTTTCTGTGCCACTTTCTGCATATCTCGATTCACTAAGACTGGAATATCATCTGTTCCCATCAATCGACGGAAATCATTAATCAAATGTGCATTGAAAATGGCAAGTTCATCTTGTACTTCAGCAGATAAATGATTGACATCAACAATCACAGTCTTTTTATCTGCTTCACTCTGCTTAAATGGAGAGTTTGGATTACCGTAATAAGTCTCACCACCATCTGGCGAGCTAAATCCAGCAGCAGTCATTCCTTTCTTGGCAATTTCTTGTAACTTATTTGAATTTTCTTCAGTGGGGTTATTGAAGTAATCCTTTAAAGCTTCTACATAGCCAGCAGGATAAGTGATAGAGGTCGTTGTCAAACTATCCAGAATACTTTGAGCCTTAGATAGATTCTCTTTAGCTACTTGATACTGATTTTCAGCGTTAATAACTTGAGTGGTTGCTTGATCTAGCTCCTGCGCTTTCACCAACCTAGTTGCTTCTGTACTCGTTACCTCTGCTTCTGCCTGTTTCAGTTTAGAAGCACGTTGATCATCTGCTTTTTGAGCAAGTAGCAAATCTTGTCGAGCTTGTGATTCAGCTTCTTCGCTCATTTCTAAGTTTCGCTTAGCTGCTTCAGCATTGGCAACAATGCCTGAAACTCCAGTGCCGTCTAAAATAGCTTGTTTTTCAGCTACAATTTGTTTTGCATCTGTAACTTCTTTTGTTTTGGCATCAAGCTTTCTCGTAGCTTCTTTGACATTTGCTTCCTGAACAGTAACATTCTTTCCAACTAGCTTTTGTTGCTCTTTAGAAGTGGATAGTTCTTCTTGAGCCTTCTTCTCAGCAGCCTCTTTTACAGAAACATCTTCTTTTGCATCCTGGATATTTTTAGGAGTAGCTTCCTGGACAGCTTTCTCCGCTTGAGCAACAGCTTCTGTAGCTTCTCCAACTACTTTCTCAGCATTGTTCACCTCATTTTGAGCTGTGTTTACAATCTCCTCACGTTTTTTTACAACTGTGTTTGTCTGATCCACATTTGCTTGGGAGATGGCAACATCAGTTTCTGTAACTGTTTTTTTAGTTGCTGTCTTCTGTTGGCTCCCTGAAATTGGCTCTGTAGGCTTTAATTCTTCTGCGGAAGCTTGAGTCGTTGCTCCAACCGCTGCCGTTGCGATTGCGCCAGCCAATAAAACTTTCTTAACTTCATTCATCATTTCCATTTGATTTCTCCTTTTTGATATTACTTAAAACAATGCTTATTTGAATAGTCTTTTAGTTCTCGTGAGATTTTATCAGACAATTTATTTGGGATAAAAATCATATATACTAGAATCCCAGAGGCTAAAAAAATAACTGTAAATATTATCTGTATAATACTCATTTCTTCACCTTTTCATAACATCACCTATCTGCTTTCAGAAACAAAGAAACAGTTCCTTGCTCCCCAAAACAGATAGATGAGGACTCTATCTGTTAAATTTTACCGCTAGGTCGGTGATAACCTTTACCGGTTAGTTGTAAGATAGTTTTATTACCTTGCTTAATTCGTCTGGCAACTAAAATATCTCCACGTTTAATGGTGCGTATATCTCTATAGATTTTAGAGTATTCTGCAATCATTTCAACGGTTTGAAGTTTTCCTGCCACATATCCTGTTTTAGGAATAAGACCATACTTACTAGTTAATTTCATTTCTTCACCACTTGCAAGCCGTGCGGTTACATCACCTTGCAAACCTAGTCGTCTTAAGTCAGTGAGTGTAACCTCACTAGTTGATTTTATTTGATTCATATTGTCCTCCTTTTTGAATCAAAGGCTGATTTACAGCCATGCCGAGTTGATGCCGTACATCTCTACTGTGTTTTTTACGCACGATTTATAGTTTAGAAATCGCAAACTCTTTCGTCTTACGGGACAAGTCAACCGTGACTTTACATAATGCAGTCAGCACTAGATATACTTTCTAGATACACACCGCCCCTATTCTTCTTTTTATGCCTAGACTGCGCTAATCGGGACAGTGGGGATATTCAGTTTTCAAAGGTCTGTAGTTTAATGACTTCTCGGTCAATATAGATTTAACTTTACTAGGTTTAGTCCGATTCTGATCCTAACAGGTATTCAATGGTCACACCAAAGTATTCTGCTACTTTCTTAGCATTCTCAAGACTTATCTGACTATATCCTGTTTCCCAGTTCGATATGGTGTTACGAAATACTCCTATCTGATCAGCCAAGGTCTGTTGTGACAATCTGGCCTGTTTTCGTAATTCTTTAATACGATTTGCTTCTGATTACTCACATCTAGTTGCCTCCTTCTTTTAACATGTTTCAACTTCCTTAGACAATTCTGATAAATAGCTATTGAGTTTCGTCTCCGACAGTTTATCTGGATAATAGTATGCAGTCAGACTAGGGCACTCATCAGGGAATTTTCTAGCGTGCTCACTTTGTCCTGATACCTCCATAAAGCCCTGTTCTTTTTCGATAAGTAGAGCCATTTCCCAGAAACGCATCATCATTTTGTAAAAGTAGGCTGGGACATTCTGGATTGGTTTTCCTTCAGCCTCTCCTGTTTTGATTTTGAAAATCAATTTATCAAGCTCACGTTCAAGATCCTGTAGCCAAACCTCTCCATAAATTTCCTGATAGGATAAGAGGTTGTTGTAATTTTTCTCAACTTGACGTTTTGCTTGATAGATTTTATTTTCAAGAATTTTTGCATCTTTTCCAAATAAACTGAGTTTCTGAACTAGTTTAGGAGAAAGAAAACCATGTTGCCCCATTTTAAATGCTTCAGAAATTGATAAATCAGATAAAGATGACTCGCCCTCGTATCGATTAGTATCGTAATCTCTTTATCATTCTTAATTAGATTATTATTACTTGGTTCGGTATTTCCGAATTCCTGATTTCGGCTTTGGCGAGTTCTTGATTTCGGCTTTGGCGAGTTCTTGATTTCGGTATTTCCGAGTTCATAGATTTCCCAAGGACTTGGAGCTATTTCAAAAGACATCTTCAATAATTCTGGATCTGAAACTACATTTTTCGGATACAATCTATTAGGCTGTTTCATGCCTTGACGTTCCTCATCAAGCAAGTGATATTTAATCAATTCTTTCTTCAACTTGATAATTTTATCCTTCCCATAACCAGTATCTTGACACAGTTCATTATTCGGATAGATAACATATACATCACCATTTTTATCCACAAAGTTTCCAGTATCTTTAGCGGTTTGAAGTGATAATTTCAAGCGATCATTGATTAACATGTAGACAAATTTTGCTTCAGCACATAATTTTTGATAATAAGTTGTTCCAACCAAGACTTTAGGAAGCTGATAATGAATCTCTGTAGCTTGAACTTGAATCAAACTTTTTCTTCCATATGCCATAAATCAATACCCCACCTGGAATGAGTTCAGATTACACGCAAGCTGATTTTGTGGTGTGAAAGTAATCATCTTTTGTCTTTCTAACAGTGAAATAACTACATCTGCTTCATGGCTTGTCAACTGTCTCAAAGACATTATTTCTTGAATTAACTCCTGTCTTGTCATATGTGCGTCCTTTCTACCTACTGGTTTATTCTATGGTATTACCTTTAAAAGATAATATCGGAGTGTATTCCCCGCCTTCAGGATAATAATATCGAATAATACTGTTGTAACATTCTAAAGACTTGATAACATCTTTATCTGAAATGGTAATAAAAACACAATCATCCTTTTCCTTAAATATTAATGCTTTAAAAAATTTTTCAGCTTTGAAATTATTTTCTAAAACCGTAAATTCTATAGCCTGTATCCAAAAATTATAGAAACAGTTATCCAAATCCTCGAAAATATCACTAATATCTGGTATATAGTAGTAACTCTTATCTCTAAATAACTTCCTGAAATGACTAAGATGTTTTTCATCGGCCATAAGATCCCAAATTCCACACAGATAGGGGGTGTTGGTTTCAAAATAGCGAGCGAGAACAGTAAGATCATCGCCCATAATATCTCTACCCAAAACATACATTTCTAGATAACCTATTTTAATTCCTGTTTCTTGACTGACTTGTTTTATCGTTTTATGTTTTTTAACCATTAAAAATTTTAAATTATTTTGCAGCACCCTAAATTTCCTCACTCTCTAAGTCCTTTATTTTCCCCTACACATATCCCATCAATTCTGGATTAAACTCTAGAGTCAACCACAAGGCTTCAGCCTGAGTCAATTGGCTAGTTTGTCCCCAAGTTCCATCTCTCGCTCTCCTGGAGTACGGATATGTACCAATGTTAATTCTAGGGCATAATTCATGAATAACATCATCTTTCATAACCCTCCAGAGAAGACTAGAAGGTCTATAGTAATAGCCGTCTCCAAGCCAAACTCTATTGAGTTCATCGTATACAGATATTTTTTCATCAGAATTTCCTTCAGGGATACAATCAACCATATTTTCATTCTTATCAAGATCTATTACATCGAAAATTTCTAACGAATCAATATCCATAACAATTTCAATATTATCTGACATTTTTTCTCCTTTCTTTAATTTTTCAACGAAAAAAGAGAGCGATTTTCTCGCTCTCTCAAGATATATGATATTTAATTTTTCATTTTCCCAAAACTCTAGACACTTACGGAAGATTTTTTTATTTAACGTAAACAACTTCTAATTTCCCAAAAACAACGTCTCCACGGATAATCAAAGTTTTGCTGGTTGGAGCAGTCGCCACTTCGACCTGTGGATTGCTAAACACTGATTCTACCCTAAGGTCCACTTGCCAATGTTGAGGGATATAAATGGTTGCACTTCCAAAAACTACGTCCACACTTAAGATTGCTACATCACCTAGGATATTTGCATTATCATAGTAAATCTTAGCATCTCCAAAAACAGCTTCCACTTGGTCTTCTACCAAGTCTTGGTCTTGATTATAAAAAGTCCCACTACCAAAAATGATTTCCTTATCAGTAGAAACTTTTTTCTCTTTATTGTTCCACAATATCTTTCCACTCCAAGTCTTATTTGAGTGAGTCAGCATACTTACCCCGAGAACGATTAGAACTCCCGCCCAGAACAATGACTGATTGGGAATCGGTAAAATGTCATAAAAATGATTAGCAATCATGAGGGCCACTAGGGCTGTAAAAGAGGCTGATGTCAGATGACGACGAAGCAAAGCTTCAATTGATTGATAGGCAAAAAATCCAATACCAATCAAAGGCCAAATGTGCCCTCCCAGAGAAGGGATTCCAAAATTTCCCTGCAATAACACTAAAGCTGCCAATACTAGCAACACAATACCAAATGCTTTCTTTTTCATGTTCTTACCTCATGTTTCTTAGATTTTCTTTTAGGAGGGATTGGTAGTGCCGTGACACATGAACCTCCTTGTGAGTCTGATAAAAGGAAATAGTTCCTGTCCCTGAAAAGGACTTGTCAACCGAGTAAACTTGCCGAATATTAGCAATGGTCGACTTGGATACTCGACTGAAATAACGGGGCAGGATAGACTCCAACTCATAAAGCTTGAGCCGAACCTCATAGGCATCTTTCTGGGTATGGGCGTAAATCTTACTACCTTCTGTCTCAAAAAAGAGAATTTCTGCCAAGTCTAAGTAATACTCACCCGTCCCCTTGTAAAAGATCAACCTAGGAGCCTTGGTTTCTTGCAAGAGTCGTTGCAAGTCAGCTATCTCATCTGTCAGGGCTGCAGCCTTGATGACAATTTCTGTCTCAGTTAATTCACTATCAATCTCGATTCGTAACTTCATCCTATCTCCTTTCTGCATCTACTATACCAAAGGCCAGAAGACTTTACAAGGGCAAAAAAGCAAGTGGTCATTTTTGCCCCGTAAGTGGTTACGAGGCCAAGCCCACTTGCTTTGCTTTTTAGAAAATAAAGAAAAGAATTCCCAAGAGGAGGCCACAGGCGTAGCCAACTAAAACATCCTTGGGATAATGAACGCCACCCAAGACTCGCACAAGACCGAGAAAAGCTGATAAGACCAACAAAACCAACCCCATAGGTAGACTAGCATGCAGGCAAGCCATGGAAATGATGGTTGCTGAAAAGACATGACGACTAGGCATTGAATTGCCAGAGCTGTCCTTGTCTAATAGTGGGACAATTCCCCAAGTTTCATAGGGACGCGGTTGATTGATCCACTTACGAACAAGCGTCAATAGGACAAATCCTAAAGCTGGAACTAAAATATAAGCAGAAAGTTCTTTCCCAATCCCTTTACTTACAAAGTTTGTTCCCAACAAGGTCAAGTAAGCTACGGGCATCAGAACTGTCATTATGCGATTAAAGACTCGCATCAATTGCAATAGTTGTGGATGTCGAAGAAGACTTGATTTCCTCTTATCGTACCACTCTTGATAGTTTTTCATCTGTTTTCTCGTTGTTTCTAGATTTTACACAAGAAGCCTGACAGAACGAGTCTGCTAGCATCTCCTACTCTAGTATAGTGCAGAAAAAGAAGGCCGTCAAGCCTTCTTTTGATTTATTCTTCTGCTTGGTCTTCTGTAAATTGACTATTGTAGAGGTCTGCATAGAAACCACCCTGAGCCATCAGCTCATCATGATTTCCTTGCTCGATGATGTTTCCTTCTTGCATGACCAGAATCAAGTCAGCATTGCGGATCGTTGACAAGCGGTGGGCGATGACAAAGGATGTGCGTCCCTCTATCAAACGGTCCATAGCCTTTTGAATCAACTCCTCCGTACGGGTATCGACCGAGGATGTTGCTTCGTCCAGAATCAAGAGCGGAGCATTCTTGAGCAGAGCACGAGCAATGGTCAAGAGTTGTTTCTGCCCAACTGACAAGGTCACTGTATCATCCAAAACAGTATCGTATCCATCAGGTAAGGTTGTGATAAAGTGGTGGATCCCTACTGCTTTGGCAGATTCAATCACACGTTCATCACTGATACCTGTTTGATTGTAGATGAGATTGTCACGAATGGTTCCTTCAAAGAGCCAGGTATCCTGCAAGACCATTGAAAAGGCATCGTGTACTTCTGAGCGCTTCATAGCCTTGGTACCCACACCATCAATGCGAATACTTCCCTTATCAATCTCATAGAATTTCATCAAGAGGTTAACAATGGTCGTCTTCCCAGCGCCAGTTGGTCCAACAATCGCGACCTTTTGACCTGCATGAGCTGTCGCAGAAAAGTCATGAATGATCGTTCGCTCCGGTGTGTAGCCAAATGAAACTCTGTCAAAGACCACTTCACCCTTCATGTTGGTCAATTGTCTTTCCTTATGAGATTCATCTTCCATTTCCTCTTCACCTAGAAATTCGAAGACACGAGTCATGGCTGCACTAGCTTGTTGTAAGCTGGTAATTCCTTGGGCAATCTGTGATAAGGGTTGCGAGAAGGTTCGAACATAAACCATGAAGGCTACAATAATCCCGATACTGATATACCCTTCAAGAGCCAAGGTAGCGCCGACGATAATGACTAGAACATAACTAAAGTTGCCTACAAAGATCATGGCAGGCATCATAATTCCAGAGATAAACTGAGATTTCCAAATGCTATCATGTAGATTCTGATTCAAACCTGCAAATGTATCTTTTGTTGGTTCCACAGCATTATAGCTGGTCACCACATTGTGCCCAGAGTACATTTCTTCCACATAGCCATTTACAGCTGCTAGGTTATTTTGTTGAGCTTTAAAGTAGCCCTGCGACTTGGCCATAATTACGGAAACCGCCGTAAATCCAACAAGGGTTGAAACAACGGTTACCAGTGCCAAAATCCAGTTCATACCAAACATGGTAATCAAAACAGCAATCAGTAAAAAGCTAGCTGAAAGAACTGTCCCAAGGCTTTGGTTAAGAGACTGAGCTGCTGTATCAACGTCATTAGTCACACGAGAAAGGGTGTCCCCTTGAGAATGACGATCAAAATAAGCAAGTGGCAAGCGATTGATTTTCTCAGCAATAGCTGTCCGCAAACGTTTTGAGAAATGTTGGATACTAGTTGAAAAAATATAGGCTTGCGTATAGTTCAGGATAATCCCAATCACATAGAGGATAACCAAAAAGCTAGCAATACTTGAGACAGCCTCTAGGTCAATCTCTGTCATTAACCCATCTGAAATCAAATTGGTAATTTCTTTGATTTTAGTTGGTCCATAAACCGTGATAATACTTGAACATATAGCCGCCACAACTGCGATTAGTAGGGGAAGTTGGAGACCTGCTAGAAAAGGTCTACACTGTTTCCATAAGGACATTTTCTTATTTTCCATGTTCCAATTCCTCCTTCGATAGTTGTGAATAGGCAATTTCTTGGTAAACTTCATTGCTTGCGAGAAGTTCCTTGTGGGTGCCTTGTCCCACGACTTTACCTTGATCCAAGACTAAGATTAGGTCTGCATCCATAATGGTTGAAATGCGTTGGGCAACGATTAACTTGGTCATGGATTGTGTTTTTTCAGCTAATACTTGACGCAAGATACGATCTGTCTTGTAGTCCAAGGCTGAGAATGAATCATCAAAAATGAGAATCTCTGGTTTACGAGCCAAGGCGCGTGCAATGGCCAGACGTTGTCTCTGTCCACCTGAGAAGTTAGTCCCACCTTGAGCCACTTCTGAGTCAAGACCGGCTTCCTTATCCTCGATAAAGTTTTTAGATTGAGCCAATTCCAAAGCTTGCCACATGGCCGTTTCACTTAGTGGTGTTTCTTGACTCTTACCAAAGTCGAGATTGCCCTTAACATCTCCAGAAAAGAGCACAGCTTTTTGAGGGATATAGCCAACTTTATTCCGCAAATCTTCTAAGTCGTAATCTTGCACATTAACACCGTCGACTAGGATTTCTCCCTCTGACACATCATAAAAACGGGGCAAGAGGTTAACTAGAGTAGATTTACCAGAACCAGTTGAGCCGATAAAGGCAATGGTTTGCCCTGCTTCTGCCTTGAAGCTGACATGTTCCACAACTGCTTCTGAGTTTTTAGAGTAGCGGAAGGTTACGTCGCGGTATTCCACTTGACCTTTTACAGAAGAGTTTGCTGTCTGTGGGTGACTAGGATTTTCAATAGTGGAATGAAGGTCCAAGACTTGATTGATACGACCTGCAGAAACCAAGGTACGAGGCAAGACGATAAAGAGAGCGCCCATGAGTAAGAAGCCCATTACCACTTGCATAGCATAGACATGAAGACCACCATATCGCTAAAGAGGGGTAGACGCTCTGTCAAGCTAGTGTCGTTGATAAGATAAGCACCAATCCAGTAAATGGCAAGGACCAATCCGCTAGAAATCGCCATCATAATAGGATTCATAATGGCCATTAAGCGACTGACAAAGAGATTGAGTCGTGTGACTTCATCATTGGCTTCTTCGAATTTCTTATCTTGGTAATCCTCAGCATTGTAAGCACGAACAACCCGAATTCCAGTCAAACTTTCACGGGTGATGCTATTGAGTTTATCTGTCAATTTTTGGATGACAGATTGTTTCGGAAAGGCCAGAGTCATCAAGACAGTTGTCATCAGAACATTGACAATGACTGCCACCACTACTGCCCAAATCCAGTATTCAGACTTGCCAAGGATTTTACCAATGGCCCAAATAGCCATGATAGGACCACGAGTGACTACCTGAAGTCCCATGGTAAAGAGCATCTGAATCTGCGTAATATCATTGGTTGTCCGAGTCAATAGACTGGGGATTGAGAAACGTTTAATTTCTGTCTGGGAGTAATCCAAAACACGATTAAAAATATCGCTTCGTAGATGAGCCGTATAGGATGCTGCAACTCGAGCGGCAAAAAATCCAACTGTTACAGATGATAGGAAGGCTAAGAATGACAAACCCATCATCTTAGTTGCTGGCGACCAAAGGTCTCCCAATTCCGTACCTGGCGTTCCGAGTAATTCTGTTATTTTTGAAACGTAGGTCGGTACTTCTAACTCTAGATAGACCGAGCAACAGGTAAAGAGAACAGTTATTAGAATCATGCCCCACTCTTTTCCTGTGATACGCTTAGCGAGTTTCTTCATTCTTACCTCCTATTTTTTCTACATTTGCTTGTAGTTTTCCAAGAACCTCTTCAAAGATAACGAGATTCTCTTCAGAAATACCATCAAGTAAACTACGGTCAATTCGATCAAAAAAAGACTTAACTTGCTTCATTTGAGAGCGTGATTTTTCGGTCAAATGAACAAATTTCGCCCGTTTATCACTCGGATTCACCTCCAACTCTACCAAACCATTTAGTACCATACGCTTGACCAAATTACTAGCAACTGACTTGGTAATATTGAATTCTTGTTCAATATCCTTGATGAGTGTTAATTCTTGTTCATGCTCACGACGTTCTAAAAAACGAATGACCTGCCCTTGCGGTCCCCCCATAAATTCAATACCACAACGCTTGGCTTCCTTTTGTACCATCAGATGTAACTGGTGACCAAAACGTTTAAAGACCAACATCGGTTTATCCATGCTTTCTCCCTTCTAAGTGAAAATAGTTCTCTTGGGAACTATTTTATCATTTTCAGAAAAGATGTCAAGAAAAAAGTTTTCATGAGAACTATCTACTAATCATTGACAATAGTGGATAATTTCTCTATAATAAGCCTAACTTATCATGTAAAGCGAAATTGTCGCACTAGAATCAGGAGAATTTTTTGATGAAACAAGAGAATCAGCAAATCTTAGGAATTCTTGCTATCATCTTTGGGACCATCGCCCTTCTTGGGTCTTGGATACCAATTATCAACTATCTGTCATTAATTATTGCTATCCCTACTTTAATCTTGGGAATTATCGGGATTGCACTCAGTCCTAAAAAACAAAAAACCTTGGCTATTCTAGGAACCTCTTTTGCCCTTATTGCAATTATCGTTTCCGTAATAACTCAATTCCTTTTTTCGAATATCTTAAACGACTGGGTAACTAAATATAGCCACACTTATAGAGAAGAGATTCCTTATTTTGAAGGAGAACAGGGTGGCAACCTACCAGACACTAGTATCGATGAATACCAAGATGAGGACGATATTGAAGAAGACCAAGGTTTTACTTGGACTCAAGACCAGTTTGATGCCTTAGTCGAGGGTGACCTTTCCAACAGAGGCCAAGGCGGGAGCAATTACCAGGATGTTATTAATAAACATGGAATTCCAGACTCCGTTACAGACTCAAATAACGGTGATTATCAAACTAAAAGAATTTCCTACATTTCCCTTGGTTCAGAAAGCAAAGCCGTCATTTTAACCTTTGCAAAACAGGAAAATGGGCAGTTTCTTCTAATCCATAAATTTTCAATCGGCTTAGATCAAGAGCAACAAAAGAACTCAGATATGACCATTTAAATATAAAATAAAAAAAAGCGAACAGCATCAAAACTGTTCGCTTTTTATTAAAATCCATCAACGTTAGTATAGATTTTTTGTACGTCTTCGTCGTCTTCAAGGACACCGTAGAGTTTTTCAAAGTTTGCAAGGTCATCTCCTGAAAGCTCAACTTCTGATTGAGGAATCATCTCAAGTTCTGTGACTTGGAATTCTTCGATACCAGACTCACGCAAAGCAACGATAGCCTTGTGAAGGTCAGTTGGAGCTGTGTAAACAGTGATGGTTCCTTCTTCTGCTTCTACATCATCCACGTCTACATCTGCTTCAAGCAAAAGCTCAAAGATGGCATCTGCATCATCACCTTCAAATACGATAACACCCTTATTGTCAAAGAGGTAAGAAACTGAACCTGAAGCTCCCATATTTCCACCATTTTTACCAAAGGCTGCACGGACATTAGCTGCTGTACGGTTAACATTTGAAGTCAAAGTGTCGACGATTAGCATAGAACCATTTGGTCCAAAACCTTCGTAACGTCCTTCTGTAAAGGTTTCGTCTGTGTTTCCTTTTGCTTTATCGATTGCTTTATCGATAACGTGCTTTGGTACTTGCGCTTGTTTCGCACGGTCGATAACGAATTTCAAAGCTGAGTTTGATTCTGGATCTGGATCACCTTTTTTAGCTGCTACATAGATTTCTACACCAAATTTTGCATATACTTTAGAGTTAGCTCCATCTTTAGCCGTTTTCTTGGCTACGATATTGGCCCATTTACGTCCCATTAGGAATCTCCTTTATTCACATTTTAATCTTTTTTATTATAACACAAGTCTATCTGATTTTCACTAGAGGAAATGGATTTTCCTTTTCCTATAGAAAGCTAGGCTTGGACTTTAGTCGCCAAGATTTTCTTCCCTTCTACTATCAAAGGATAACGGAAAATCGAGAAGTAGAGTTGGATGGTCATAGCAAACCAAATCAACGGCTCACATATAATGACTCCTAGATAGCCAGCCCAAGGAATAATCCAGGCAACAAATATAATTTTCCCAAATAGCTCGATAAAGCTCGATACCATGGGTAAAAGCTTTTGACCTAGTCCTTGCATGCAATTTCGATAGATCAAAAGGAGACTCAAAAACGGATAAAAAGTAGAACTAAGTCGTAGATACAAGGTCCCATTTTCTAGCAAGTAAGGATCTGTAGAGCTTGCGATAAAGGAAACTAAGCTAGGACTGGCAAAAAATAGAAATACACAGACAAAAGCAGCCCAGGACATGCTCAATAAACTACTAATTTTTAGACCTTGGACAATCCGATCTGGCCTTTTAGCTCCAAAGTTTTGAGAAGTGAAGGTTGTTATTGCTGAAGAAATAGCTGTCATAGGTAAAAGGGCAAAGGCCATAATGCGTCGAGCAGCAGTCTGGGCACTGATAATGACCGCTCCAAAAGTATTGACAGATGACTGTAAAATGACACTACCAATGGACACAATAGATCCCATCAAACCCCATGGCTAAACCTTGTTCTAACAGATCTACGTACAAGGCCTTGTCCCACTTGAAGTCCTTAAGGCTAGGCACAAGTTCTGGAATACTCCTACGGATATAGTAAAAACAAAGAATGGCCGACAAACCTTGCGAGATGATTGTAGCAAGACCAGCAGACTGCACACCCAGCTGCAATTGAGTGATGAAATACAAATCCAGAGCCACATTTATGACCGCAGAAAAGATTAAAAATCCAAGAGCAGCTAGACTATCTCCAACAGATCGTAATAAGCCTGCAAAAAGATTGTATGCAAAACTAACACCTACACAGCTAACAATCATGGAAATATAGTCATAAGATTGAGGTAGAATTTCTGCAGGTGTATCCAGATATTGTAGAAGAGGATAAAGACCAAAAAAGCCCAGCAACATCACGACAGCACTTAACAGAGCTCCCAAAATCCAAGTTGCCGCGACCGCTTCCTTGATCTTAGTAAAGTTACGGGCTCCATAATAACGGGCAATCACAACCCCCATCCCATTTCCAACCCCCAGGGCAAAACCAATAATCAAGTCAAAAATTGCTGTTGTTGCTCCAACAGCCGCCAAGGATTCTTGTCCCAGAAAACGACCTACAATCAAGATGTCAGCAGTGTTATAGAGCTGCTGAAATATGTTAGATAGGAGAATCGGAAAGGCGAAACTGACGAGTGATGGAAGGATAGGACCATGAATTAGGTCCACAGTTGATTTTTTCTTCATAGAGCTATTATATCAGCTTTCTATAAGTGTAACAAGACGAAATAAAAGCTTTGATTACCATGAAAACGCTTGTCGGATAAGAGCTATTTTGATATAATCATGACTGAAAAGGAGTTTGTGTATGAGCTTAGCTTAACCAGCAAATTAATTACAGATGTCTTTCCAGACCTTGAAAAGGTTAGAAAATTAAATATTGAAGCCTTCCCCGAAGAAGAGCGGGTTCCCTTAGACGAATTTCTACGTTATCAAGATAGTGATGATGCCCACTCTTTTGCTTTCTATAATGAAGAGGAATTTGTTGGCTTTGCCTTTGCCATCTCCAATCAAAAAGCTTTCTATATCAGCTTTTTCGCCATCATGCCTCATTTGCGTAGCCATGGTTATGGAAAAGAAATTATTGAAAAGTTGACTGACTTTTACCAACGTACCATGATTCTTGAAGTGGAAAGACTGGATGAAGACTGTGATAACCTAGCACAGAGAAAAGCCCGAATGGAATTCTATAAGCAAAATGGTTTCAAAACAGCTAATGCTTTTTTAGAGTACGAGGCCCTGAGTTTTGAAATCCTCTACCGTGGTGACCACTTCGATGAGGAAGCCTATCGTAATATCTTTCAAAAATTGCAAGACGAGAATTACTTCGACTTCCACATCGAATACCGACGTTTCAGTGACCACTAAAATAGAAAGCTAGTGAGTCTTATACCTATTTGCTAAAAAAGCCTTCTCTGAGAAAAACTTAAAAAACTGTATGTAATCTAGACGAATTACATACAGTTTTTTTATTTTCATATAGAAATATACTCTATTGATTCACTCGAGCTTAAGCTTCTGTTCCTGCTTCAGGCATAGTAACCCATAGAATGATATAAGCAAGCACTCCTGAACCACCTAACAAAGTGAAGAGGATCCAAAGTGCACGAACCAGAGTAGGGTCAATATCAAAATAGTCGGCAAGACCTGCACAAACACCTGCAATTTTTTTATCTTGAACATTACGAACTAAACGTTTTTCCATTATATATAATCTCCTTATATTTTGTTTACATTTAATTTTAACATCAAATTATTTTTTTTTCAATATTTTTTTGACTATGCTCTAAAAATTCTAATATAAACGTTTTAGGCCTAGAAAATCTAGATAGTTATCCTTCATATCTTAAGAATAGAAAAAGCGGAGAGTTTCTCTCCACTTTTACTTTTTAATCTTCAATTTCGATTTCAAGAGCGTCGCCCAAATCAAGTGTTACTTCTTGGTTAGAATCTGCATCAGCTACTGCACTTGATTTAGAACCTTCTTCCTCTTCAATTAAACCATATTGAACACGAACTTGGTGATCAATCTCGTCAAAGATTTCTGGGTGATCCGCCAAGTATTTCTTAGCATTCTCAGAACCTTGTCCGATTTTTTCACCCTTGTATGAGTACCAAGCACCTGCTTTTTGGATAATATCCAAATCACTAGCAATCTTCAAGAGTTCGCCAGTTCTAGAAATCCCTTCACCATACATGATTTCAACAAGAGCTTCTTTGAACGGTGGTGCCACCTTATTTTTCACAACTTTAATCTTAGTTTCTTTACCAACGTTCGTATCTTTTTGGTCACCAGTTCCCTTGATTTGTGTACTTCCACGCACATCCAAACGGACTGAAGCATAGAATTTAAGGGCGCGTCCACCAGGAGTTGTTTCTGGATTTCCAAACATAACCCCTACTTTTTCACGTAACTGGTTGATGAAGATAGCAATTGTCTTTGTCTTGTTGATAGAAGCACCGAGTTTACGCATAGCTTGACTCATCATACGAGCTTGAAGACCAACGTGGCTATCTCCAATGTCTCCATCGATTTCAGCACGAGGAACAAGGGCTGCAACAGAGTCGATAACGACAAGGGCAACCGCCCCTGAATCAATCAATTTCCCTGCAATTTCAAGACCTTGCTCACCTGAGTCAGGTTGCGACAAGAGTAATTCGTCAATGTTAACTCCTAATGCAGCTGCATAGGCTGGGTCAAGTGCGTGCTCTGCATCGATAAAGGCAGCGATTCCACCTTCTTTTTGTGCTTGCGCTACAGCGTGAAGGGCAACTGTTGTCTTACCTGATGACTCTGGACCGTAGATTTCAATGATACGTCCCTTTGGATAACCACCCGAACCGAGTGCAATATCAAGTGCCAATGAGCCTGAACTCATGACTTGGACTTTTTGCTCAGCGCGTTCACCCAAACGCATGATTGATCCCTTACCAAAATCCTTTTCAATCAATTTAAGGGCATCGTTCAAAGCTTTTTCACGGTCGGCACCAAATTTTTTGCCAATTTCGTCTAATTTCTTTGTTGGTTTTTTCGCCATTTTATTCTCCTATATTCTAACGATCTTTAGACCTGTTTCTATTATATCAAAAGTCACTCACTTAATAAAGCCTTGCGAACCAAGTTGAAGGCATGCATGACCGCAATTTTACGAACATCTGCTCGACTTCGACCTGCAATATTGACCTTTATAACTTCCGTTCCTGAAGCCTGAGCCAATGCGATAAAGACAGTGCCTGATGGATGCCCTTCTAGACTATCCGGACCAGCCACTCCTGTCAAGCTAACTCCAAAGTCCGACTGGGTTTTAAGCCGTGATTGCTCTGCCATTTTTTCCGCCGTAAAGGCTGACACTACTCCATGTTTTTCCAACTCATGAGCTGGAATTTCCAGCATCTTAGCTTTTTCTTCAAGGCTATAAGTCACAAAACCTCCCTTAAAGATGGTTGAGGCTCCTGAAAAGTCTGCCAAAGTCGCTTGAAAGAGGCCAGCTGTCAAGCTCTCTGCTGCCGTGATGGTTTTCTTGATTGCCTTTAGCCTCTCTACGACAATACTTGCTAGACTAGCTTCTTCTCCATAGCCGTAGCAAAGTTCTCGCAGGGCAATCCCCTCAAAAGATTCCCGCTCTAATATTGTTTTCTCAAGATAATCAAAAACTTGATTGGCTTCTGCTTGACTCCTAGCCTTGGTGGATAAACGCAAGGTAACCTCCCCAGTTTTTGCATAGGTGCCAAGGTTGGATCCGTTTGTTGTTCGATTAAATCTGCTAAGATAGTGACTAGCTGACTCTCTCCTATCCCAAAGAATCGAAGTACCCTTGAGTATAATTTAGCACCTGTCGTCAATCTTGGCAACAACTCATTTAGAACCATAGGTTTCAATTCACTAGGTGGTCCAGGGAGAACAACATAGGTAACTCCTTCCACCTCAATCATACCACCAACTGCAAGACCAGTTTCATTTGGTAACGGAGTTGAGCCTCGGATGATCTGCGCTTGACGCTCATTATTTGGAGTCCGGGCATAATCAGGTCTCTGGGCAAAGAAAAGATCCAGTTTTTCTTGAGCCTCACTATCAAAAACTAGGTCGCGTTCCAGAAATTTAGCCAGTGTCTGTTTGGTCAAATCATCCTCTGTTGGCCCTAATCCTCCTGTCAAAACAATGAGTTGGCTGCGGTTTTTAGCAATCTCTAGCAGAGATAAAAGTCGAGTCTCATTATCTCCTACAGCAGTTTGAAAATAGACATCTACACCAATTTCTGCTAGCTTTTCAGATAAAAATTGCGAATTGGTATTGACAATCTGACCTGTTAAAATCTCTGTTCCCACAGCTATAATTTCTGCTTTCATTTTTTCCTCCTACTTACCTATTCGGATTTCTTTGAAAAAATCGCAGGATAATTCCTACGATTTGATGAATAGTCTCCTATTATTCTAACTCTTCTACTGCAACACTAGTAGATTGAGGCAACTGACCCTGACCATAAAGATTCTCATACAAGACTACGTTAGTCTCCAAATTCGTAACCTCTGGTTGCCCGAGCGAACGGCGTAAAAGATTTTGCATCTCTAACATATGCTCAGATGTCACGATTTGGTAAGATGTCCCTTGAAGCATTGCATCTTCTCCACGCAATTGTTGAGGCTCAATATTTTTAAATGAATCTTGATAACCCATTAACTGAGGAATTGTTGTAGTCGTTATCTCGATATTTGTCTGCATATTATCACTAAGTGCTTTCAAAATGTCTTGGTAATGACTAATACTATTTAAACTAATAATCTTTTCAACAACCTTCTGAATTACTTCACGTTGACGTTTTTGACGGCCATAGTCCCCTTCAGGATCTTGATAGCGCATCCGTGAATAAACGAGAGCCTCTTCACCGTTTAAAGTCTGCTCCCCAACTCCAATAGAGATTGTATTAAAGGGTTCTTGGTCTTGAATAGAAATTGGGAAACCAAGAGTGTTATTGACAGTAACACCACCAACAGCATCAACCATTCTTTGAAGACCATGCATATTAACCATGACATAGCGGTCGATGTGAATATTCATCATTTTTTCAATAGTAGAAATCGCTAGTTCTGCCCCACCGTTTGCATATGCAGCATTTAGCTTAGCCTCAATAACACTACCATCTGCTTGCTGGATTTGCGTAAGAATATCACGCTCCAGACTCATCATGATAGTTTTTTTGGTCTTAGGATTCACCGTTACCAAAATCATAGAGTCACTGTTTCCTGCCCATGGATCTGTACGTTCAACGTTTCCCGTATCTACACCCATCAGTAAAATCGTCAGAGGTTCAGTTGCCTCAATAACCTTTGTTTCTTCACCAATTTTTTTATAAGTTTTTGCTAAAGTCTGTGTACTTTGCTGGTAGATTGTGTAAGCATATGTACCCAGACCTAGCGTGGTTACTAGAACCAAACCTAAAAACATGCCAATTATTTTTTTTACCATACTCTTATTAATCTATCAGTTTACCCATTAGGTAAACATCTAGAAACTCTCCTCTCTCTATACAAGCACCGCGTTCCTGTAACCCTTCTGTGATAAAGCCCATTTTTTCATATAAATGGATAGCTACAAGATTTCGTTTCTGAACCGTCAATTGCAAGCGACGGATGACACCGCTAGTTTTAGCCCATTCGATAGCTTCTTCCATCAAGATACTACCAAGTCCAAAACCCCAAAAGGCTTTTTTGATGCCTAAGAAAATATCTCCGATATGTCGAACTCTTGGACGTTGGTCTGCGGTTATGTTGATAATTCCTGCTAATTCATCATTTAAAAAAGCTAGCAAAGTTATCTGATTTTCAGACTGAGCCTGTTTATCGATGAAAATTTGCATCTCAGACTCCGCCATGGAAATCCCATTTTCATCCAAACTAGTAAAATTAGACTCTTGCCCAATTTGATCTAAAAGGGCTATGACTTCCGAAGCATCTGAAATTTCTGCTTCACGAATTAATAAATCATACTCCATTCGTAAGCCTCTTCAAAAGTTCTGTCGCTCGTTGACCATGAGCATGAAAGACAACTTCACGGCCCTCACCATCTTTAAGAATTTCTATCTCCAAATAATCTGAGGGAAGATCCTGGCCTAAAAGATGGCCCCATTCAATGACGGTTACGCCAGCTCCAAAGAGGAACTCATCCAGGTCAATCGAGTCAGCATCCCCTTCGATGCGGTAAACATCCAAGTGATACAGGGGTAAACGCCCTTCATACTCTCTAACAATGGTGTAAGTAGGACTCTTAATCATTTGATTAATGCCTAAACCCTTGGCCAAACCCTTTGTGAATGTTGTTTTCCCCGCACCTAATTCTCCAGTCAAAATCAAAACATCATTTTTTTCTAGTAGAGTGCCTAATTTTTCCCCAAAGGCTACGAGCTCATCTTCATTTTTTGTGTACATGTAACCATTATACCAAAAAGTTTTTCCATTGTGACATTTCTATCAATAAAAAAAGGAGGAGAATCCTCCTGCCTTTTTGAAAAAATTAATCTTTAGTTTAGAGCCATGCTGATGTAGTTCAAGATAAACAAAGCATCTAAAATCCAAATCATAGCATGAATATCTTTCACTTCACCTTTAACAAGTTTTGTCAAAGTATAAGTCAAGAAACCAATCGCAATCCCTTGGGTAATTGAGTAACTGAATCCCATGAAGATTGATGTGAAGAAAGCTGGAACTGCTGCTGACATATCATCCCAAGGAATGTTTTTCAAGTTAGAGAGCATCATAATTCCGACGATAATCAAAATTGGTGCTGTCGCAGCTGAAGGAACAATGGCTAAAAGTGGACTAAAGAAACTTGAAAGGGCGAAACAGATAGCAACTACTAAAGCTGTCAAACCGGTACGTCCACCAGCACCGATACCAGCTGCTGATTCGATATATGTCGTAACGTTTGAAGTACCTGCAATGGCTCCAACAGAAGTCGCCACCAAGTCAGAGTAAAGAGCCTTGTCCAACTTGTTTGACTCATGGTTTTCACCACTTGTTGCAATAATCCCAACTTTTTCACCTGTACCGATAAGGGTACCGATGGTATCAAAAATATCTGTCAATGAGAAAGCCAAAATAGCCATCAAGGTTTCTGGTAAACGTGAAGTATTTGAAATCAGAGAACCCAAACCTTCTGAACCAAGGGCTGCACCAAATAAAGTTCCTAGGTCGTTAACTGCTGCTGAAAGATTGTTGCTAGCAAAATCGATTCCTGACAAATTAACAAGACCAACCGCAATAGCAAGGACTGTCGTTGTTAAGATAGAAAGGATGATCCCACCCTTAATACCTTTGACAACAAAGAAAATAGTAATAGCAAGACCTGCCAGAGCCACTAGGACAGCTGGATTGTTGAAATCTACCAAACCAGGAACCGCTGCTGAATTGGCTGTAATAGCTGCTTGTGCCTTATCTGCACCCTCACCCGCTACTATATAAGTACCTGGGTCAATTGAGAATTTCAGGAGACCAGCATTCTTAATACCAACATAGGCAAGGAAAATACCAATACCAGCTGAAATTGCTGAACGAAGTGTTCCAGGAATTGAGTCAATAATCATTTTGCGAACATTGGTTAATGTAATAATCAAAGAAATGATACCACAAATGAAGACCATACCTAAGCTTCCTGCCATTTATAGCCCATACCAAATACAACCGTAAAGGTAAAGAAGGCATTAAGTCCCATACCTGGAGCCTGTGCATATGGCAAGTTTGCATAGAAAGCCATCATTAAAGTTCCGACAACAGAACCAATAATCGTAGCAAGGAATACACCCTGAACTGGCATTCCAGTTTGTGAAAGCATTTGAGGGTTTACAAAGAGAATATAACTCATTGCAAAGAAAGTTGTTAAACCAGCAAGCACTTCTGTTCGGACGTCAGTCCCGTGCTCCTTTAGTTTAAATAGTTTGTCCATTTTTAATCTCCTTTTGTCATTTTACGAACAATATAACCATTATATCATCTATCATTCAGTTTTTCAATATGTTTTTTAAAAAATTTGAAAATTCTTAGTAATTGTTGTTCCGACTAGTCTCGCTTCTAATCAGCTTTTCTCTCATCTTTTTGATATAATAGGAAGCATCTTATCTGAAACTAGATTGGGGAGGAACTTATGACTAAAAAAATTATCGCTGTTGACCTAGACGGCACCTTACTCAATGGAGAAAGTAAACTATCTGATTTTACCAAAGATACTATTAAACAAATCTCTAAAAAGGGGCACCATGTCATCATTGCAACAGGCCGCCCTTACCGTATGGCCAAAGACTTTTACCATCAACTGGAATTAGAAACACCTATGATTAACTTCAACGGCTCTCTCACCCACCTACCTGGCAAGGTTTGGGAACACGAAAAGTGTCTGACCGTTGATAAAAAATATCTTTTAGATATGGTCGCGCGAAAAGAGGAGATCGAGGCAGACTTTATTGCTGGTGAATACCGAAAAAAGTTCTACATTACAGCACCAGACCATGAAATTGCTGATCCTAGACTATTTGGGGTAGAAAACTTCCATCCCGAGAATCAATTCAATTCCGACTTGGTAACCAAGAATCCCAACTGTATTTTATTGCAGACTAGAGCAAGCGACAAGTATGCTCTAGCAGAAGAAATGAACAGGTTTTACCAATACCAGCTTAATATTAATACCTGGGGTGGTCCTTTAAACATCCTTGAATGTACGCCTAAAGGTGTTCACAAAGCCTTTGCCCTCGAATATCTACTCAAGGTCATGAATAGGGACAAACAGGACTTGATTGCCTTTGGAGATGAGCACAATGATACAGAGATGCTTTCTTTCGCAGGTAAAGGCTATGCCATGAAAAACGCCAATCCAGCCCTACTCTCTTTTGCTGATGACCAATTACCACTAACCAATGAGGAAGACGGAGTTGCTCACTTTTTACGCGAGCGATTCCTTTAATAATTGTAGCAGTCTCATACCTTTCTTGTAGAAAATTCTACAAGAAAGGTATGGGGCTTTTCCTTGTCCAAGAATAAAAAAGGAACTTGTCCCAGCCTTATCTAGGCGCAAGTTCCTACATTTTCTATTTCTTTAAAACAATACGATCAGAAATTTCACGATCCATATCATCAATGATAATTTGATTACCATCTGCTACATAAACTTTGATGTCATCTCCAATAAAGACTCTCTGGTTTTCTGGTTCGAAGGTGACCTTTTTAATTTCCTGATCACCATCAGGCTCTACTTCCGTCCATGTTCCAGTATTACCAGTAACAACGAGAGTAATGCTATCTCCCTCATCTTGCCCTTTATAGGTTCCATCAATGTTAGTTACTGAACTAGCCGTCGAACTAGAAATAGTCGTTTCCGCTTGCTGACCAGTTGTTACTTCCGTACTGGTGCTTGCTTGAGTTGAAGGAGCTGCCTGCTCTTTTGGCGAACATGCAACTAAGAGACTAAGACTTGCCAAAGAAGCAAGAGAAAGTGTGAATTTTTTTAGTGACATCATGTCTCCTTTCTTTTAGTGGCTTAAAATCAGAATAACCCTGCTGAGCCACCACACCTTTACTATAACAAATAAAGATAGGAGGGTCAATCAAATGACTTTTGTTTCATAAGACAAGCGCGAACCTCAGATATAAAGTAGAGAGATCCTGTCACAAATAGCAAGTCTTTCTCTTGTGCAGAAGCTTCAAAAGTATCTATAAAGCCTTGGTAAGAAGTAACCATTCTATAACCACTTAAGTCTTGCTCTTCCAAGGAGCCCTGATAGTCAAAACTCGTAACATAGAGAGCTACATCAGGTAAATGCTCAGTTAAATAAGCCAGCATCCCACTATAATCTTTCCGCTTCAAGGCACCAAATAGAATTTGAGGCTGGCATCCTTGATGTATTTTCTCTTGAATAAACTCAACCAAACGCTCTAGAGCTTGTAAATTATGAGCGCCATCTAGGTAAATATGCTTGGTGACAGCCTCTAAGCGCCCTGCCCATTTGGTCGCTTGTAAGGCATGTCGAACCGCTTCTTCCCGAACAAGTTCTTGTCTAGCTTTCATAAATAGAAGAAAAGCTTGCAAGGCAAGAGCTGCATTTTCCTCCTGATAGGCTCCCTCTAATCCCAATATTAGGTGGTTAAAGTTAGCTAGAGAAGAATAGAAGTTCCCATTTCGGAAAGAAAAATCTTTGTTAGCTTGATAGAGAGCGACACCTAAATCTCCAGCAATTTTTTGACAAACTACCTGAGCTTCAGGAGCCATCTTGGCAATTACAGCTGATTTGTCTGACTTAAAAATTCCTGATTTCTGTTCAGCAATTGCTGCTAAACTATCTCCCAAGGTCTCCTGATGATCAAGGCCGATTGATGTGATGACTGCAATCTCTCCAGTTACCACGTTGGTTGTGTCTAACAGTCCCCCAATCCCGACTTCCAGCAAAACCAGATCCACTTCCTGCTCTTTAAAATGAAGTAAGGCAATTAGAGTTAACAACTCAAAGAAGGACAGTTGGTCATGAGTTTGCAACAGAGTTTTTTCCATGACTTTGATTTGGTCAACCAAGCGGATAAAATCTTTATCAGCAATTGGTTGACCATTGATGCAGATGCGGTCATGGATGCTGACAATGTGGGGAGAAGTAAAGGTGCCAACCTTTTTGCCATGAGAAACAAAGAGTTCCCTCATAAAGGCAATGGTCGACCCCTTGCCATTAGTCCCTGTGACATGGATTATAGGATAAGATTGTTCAGGATTTCCTAGTAAATTTACAGCTTCTTGTATCCGTCCCAAACCAGATCTAAAGTTCAATCCAATCCGACTATGAAGCCATTTTTCTACTTCAAACATGCTTGTCTCCTTAATAAAAAGGCGGTGGGACAGAAATCAATTGACGAAGTCTCGATTTCGTAGTCCCAGTCTCGCGAGGCTTCAACAATTCATTTGATTGTTGAAGGTTGCGGATGGAAAAAATGAAATTTTTCACCAAAAAGTCCAATCAACTATCGCGTCAAAATTTGATGGCTAATAAAAACGAGGCCGGGATTTTTATCCCAACCTCTTACCTAATTAGCTAATCCCTAGCTATATTTTATTTCAATATAAACTAAAAACGTCCCCCGGATGTTCCAACTCTTTCTAGTTTCTAGGAGTTGGGCTAAAAACGTTCCCCGGTCTCACCAGTTCTCTCTTATTTCAAGGAACTGGGCTGATACAGTCTACCAGACTGTATCACTCCTCCATAAAGCTGTTGAAGACTTCTTCAATCATGTTCCACTCATCTTCTGAATCTTCTGGGATTGGTTGCAATTCGCCTTCTGTTCCATCTTCATTTTCAATAAATGAGTATGCTTGGATTTCCACTTGTCCATCTTCGTCTTCTTCTGCATTAACTGGTACTAGAAGAACATAGTTTTTACCAAACTCTTCTTTGCCATCAATTGTTAAAAGAATTTCAAACAAGGTTTCATTTCCCTGCTCATCTACAAGTGTAATTAATTCACGTTCTTCGTGATCGTGGTTGTGATTGTGTGACATATTATCTCCTCTGTCTTAAAATTTTCTATCTAAATAATTTTGTAAAATTAACTGAGCTGCTAATTTATCAATAACTTTTTTACGCTTATTGCGACTAATATCCGCTTGCTCAATCAACATACGTTCTGCAGCGACCGTAGTCAAGCGCTCATCTTGGTAGTCTACCGGTAAACCAAAGAGATCTACCAACTTTTCACCATATGCCTGACTAGCTTCCACCCGCGGTCCACTAGTGTTGTTCATGTTTTTTGGTAAACCAACAACAAAGCACTCCACCTTATAGCTATCAACCAATTCCTTGATTCGATCAAAGCCAAACTGACCTTGATCTTCATTGATTTGGATGATTTCAAGTCCCTGAGCCGTAAAACCTAGTGGATCACTAATCGCTACTCCTACTGTTTTTGAACCAACGTCCAATCCCATAATTCTCATAGATTATAGATCGACTCCTTGTCCCTTAAGGTAGTAGCGAACCAATTCTTCAACGATTTCATCTCGCTCATACTTACGAATCTGATTACGCGCATTGTTATAACGAGGAACGTAAGCTGGGTCTCCACTGAGAACATAGCCTACAATCTGATTAATCGGGTTATAGCCCTTTTCGTTCAGAGAAGCATAGACATCTGTCAATGTTTCGCTGATTTCTTTTTTATTGGAATCATCCAATTTAAAACGTACGGTTTCTTCAGTAAATCCCATTCTAACACCCTCTTTCCTTAGAATACTACCATTATAGCACATTCACAGTCGTTCTTCAAATAACACTGTCTGATTCTACTGATTTTCTGCGATCTGCCTATTGAACAGTTGCCCCATTCGCAACTCTGCTTTCAATGTATTCTTCAGGTTCATTTTTCAAAAGATTCTCTAAGCCAACATTCTTTATAAACTCCGTTTCGCTAGCTTTCTTGATATCCATAACTTGGAAATCATAGCTAGTTTTTGTCTCCATTTCAGATTCATTTAGGAGGCTAGTTTCAATTGTAAAACCTGTTATCTTTCTAGCTTCTTGAACTGTTTCATCCTTATCTTCAGCTTCTTTTAAAGCTTTTTTGGTTTCTTCTAAACCTTGCTCAGTAATAAACTGCTTTAGATCATCTGTGACTGGACGTTTCTGAATAATAGTTAAACTCAAAAATTGCTTACCTTTGTATGTAACTATTTGGGTCTGTTGATTTCCATTTTCATCAACAGGCAAAATAATAGTCTTGGTAACCACTGTATTATTAGTTGCATTTTCTAGGATGGGTAAGGTTGCTTGAAGAGCTTCTTGCGTACTCTCAGTCGTAGACTCTGTAGACTCTTTTTTTTGTCCACACCCCACCAACATAAACAAAGCAATGAGCATTCCGATTACTAACTTTTTCATAAATCTTCACCTTTTTAAATTGATACATATTAGAGAAGGCTAGGAGTAATTCCCAGCCTTGATGTTTTATAGTGCAGCACGCAAACGTGCTTCAGCATTTTCTACATTTCGTACAGATCGCGGCAAGAAAGCTCGAATGTCATCTTCTTTATAGCCAACTTGCAAACGTTTCTCATCTACTAGAATTGGACTTTTTAGGATACGTGGTGTCTCCATGATTAAGGTGAGCACCTCATTGACACTCAAATCTTCGATGTCAACACCTAGGGCTTTAGCATAGCGATTTTTTGATGATACGATGCTAGCAATTCCATTATCTGTCTTAGTTAAAATATCAAGTAGTTCTTCTCGCGAAATTCCTTCTTTTCCAAGGTTTTGTTCCTTATAAGTTAACTGGTGGGCATTGAGCCAGGTTTTAGCTTTTTTACAGCTAGTACAACTTGAGACTGTATAAATTTTGATCACGTACCTACCCCTTTCGCTACATGTTTCTATCAGTATAATCTATTATACCATAAATAACATCGGACTTGCGACCTATTTTTTAAAAAAATTAACTTTTTTTGAGATTTTCGAACTTTTTTCTTGACAAATTACGAACTATAACCATTCTTTATATTTTTTTATATAAAAATTCTTGATTGTTGTGACACTTATCATATACAAGAAAATAATGAGGGCTAGGAATAAGAAGTAAGGAATTCCCAATGGTGCTAAGCGAAGGACGCCAGCTAATGCTCCATAAGGCAGACTAGTTACGAAAATTGCGGCAACCAAGGTTGTCAAGATTACAAGCCAAGCTGGTCTGCTTTGTACAAAGGGAACTTTTGCCGTACGAAGCATATGGATGACCATGGTTTGAGACCACATAGATTCTATGAACCATCCTGTTTGGAACAAGATAATAAACTGAAGGGCAGATTCAGAACCATGAACATAATGGTGGCCTGTCACCAAAGGAACAATGATAAAGTATAGGAAGATAAAGGTCAAAAATATCAAAGACAGATGAGATTGGACCCATCCAAACCATAAATCTAGTAATAGATTTTTGCTTCCCATGTATGGGGTTGTTTTAGGAAGTCTTGATCCACGTTATCAAACGGCAATGCCACACAAGATAAATCGTAGACTAGGTTTAGGACAATGAGATGAACAGGAGCCATTGGTAAAAAAATGGCAAGAAGATACTTGCAACCAATAGTGAGAAGATATTCCCGAAAGTTTGAACTAACCGTCATCTTAATATACTTGGTCATGTTGGCATAGACCTTACGACCTTCAACGATGCCAGTTTCAAGAACCATGAGATCCTTGTCCAACAAAAATAACATCAGCTGTTTCCTTTGCGATATCTACTGCTGTATCAACGGAAATTCCTACATCAGCCACTTTCATTGACGGAGCATCGTTGATTCCATCTCCCATGTAACCAACAGCATGACCATTTCTCTTTAACTGTAGAATGATGCGGGCTTTTTTTGATCAGGTGACAATTTAGCAAAGACTGTTACATTTTTCAACCACTTCTGCCAATTCTTGGTCTGTCATTTGATCAATGTCAGCACCTAAGAGCATATGTTCAACGTCCAAATCCAACCTTTTTCACAGATAGCTTGGGTTACTTTTTCGTTATCTCCAGTTAAAATTTTTGTTCTGACACCATGCTCAAGCAAAGCTTGGATAGCGGGTGATGCAGATGGTTTTGGTGGATCCAAGAAGGCAAGGTAACCTGTAAGGATCATGTCACTTTCATCAGTCACAGCATAGGCATAATCTTCACGTAGACCTGATTTGTAGCCAACACCTAATACACGCAAGCCTTGACGGTTTAATTGACCAACTTCTGCCAGTACTTCTTGGCGAATACCTTCCGTAATAGGGATTATTTCTCCACGATATTCCACATGTGTCGAAATGGTCAACATTTCTTCCAAGGCGCCTTTGGTCACCATACTAACAACATTGCTATCATCTTTGACGATAACACTCATGCGTCTACGTTCAAAATCAAATGGTAGTTCGTCGATTTTTTGGAAGCTGGTGTCTAGATTTTGTAGGATAACATGTTCCTTGGCTTCTTTTTCAGTTCTACTGATGATGGCACGGTCCATCAAGTTTTTCAAACCTGTTTGAAAATGTGAATTTAGATAAGCCCTTCTTAAGACCGCCATATCCAAATCACCATGGATATCCAAGGGATATTCTAAGACAATCTCATCTTGCGTTAGAGTTCCAGTTTTATCCGTACAAAGGATATCGATTGCTCCTAAAGTCTTGGATAGCATTGAGTTTTTTGATGACTACCTTTTCCTTGGCCATGATAATGGAACCTTTTGCTAAGCTGGCTGTAATAATCATCGGAAGCATTTCTGGTGTCAGTCCGACACCCACACTCAAGGCAAAAACTCCCGCCTCTAACCAGTCCCCATCGGTTAATCCATTTGCAAAAAACACAATCGGAACCATGACAAGCATCAAGCGGATCAAGAGCCAGGAAATACTGTTCATTTCTCGTTCAAAAGAAGTTGGCTCATCATAGGTGTTGAGAGTTTGCTCGATGGCTCCCATCATGGTGTCATCACCAACCGCTAGGACCATAGCTGTAGCACTTCCTGAGATAACGTTTGTCCCCATAAAGGCCAAAGATTCTGCTTCTAAGAGGCTATCTACATTTTGACTAGTCGCTTTATTTAAAGCAAGCTTTTCAATGGCATCACTTTCTCCAGTCAAACCTGACTGTTGAACGAAAAAGTCGCGGGATTCAAATAAGATAACATCTGCTGGAATCATGTCTCCCGCACTCAATTTCACGAGATCTCCCACAACCAACTCATCGATTGGCAACTCTTGTTCAAGACCATCGCGAATAACAGTTGCAGTGTTGACAATCATTTTTGAAAGATTGGTTGTCGCCTTGTCGCTCCGCAACTCTTGGACAAAACGGATGCCTCCTGAAATCAAAACCAAGACAACGATAATAATAGAGGTCGTAGGGTCCTCTTGGCCAGGTTTGGCAAGCCAGACGTTTGTAACGAGAGAAATAAAGGCAATCACAAGCAAAATGATTGTGAAAGGATTGATAATAGACTCATAAATCTTTTTAAAGATGGAATCCTCTTGACCCTTGGTAATGGTGTTTTCACCATATAGGTCACGGTTTTCTTCGACTTGTTCTTGGTCTAAGCCTTTTAGACTTGTATGGTAAAAAGCTAGACTATCTTTTAATGGAGTTTGAATAGCTGCTGCTAGTCTTTCTTTTGTAGTTTTCATTGGTTTCTCCTATCTGTATGAATGGTGATTTCATACTCAATGAAAATCAAAGAGCAAACTAGGAAACTAGCCACAGGCTGTACTTGAGTACGGCAAGGCGACGTTGACGTGGTTTGAATTTGATTTTCGAAGAGTATCATACACAGAGACCAATCACTTTATAGGGACAGAAACGTCACAAATCAGCGATTGGGCTGTGTATGTGCGGTTCTGGATGATCGTCAATTTGCATCGTTTGTCTCCTTTCTTTGTTTTAAAAACAGCAGAAAAATCCTGCCATAAAATGGCAGGACTAAAAAAACTTATTATCTGTTTTTCGTTCAAGCTTTAACTCCATAGGGGCGATGTAATGAGCTTAGTCTTGACCTTCGCGATCAGGACTGTTGACCAACGAGTAGTGTCTCCACTGCTTTGCGGTAGTCATCCGTATCCCTATGGTAGCCTCACCTACCGTTTTCGCCTTTTCAGTATAAACCTTTAACTAGTAAAAAGTCAACGATTTATCTCATTTTTTTCTTTAGATTACGATTAATTCTTTTTGGAGCAAGGGTTAATAACTCGCAACCGGTCTCTGTAATCAGGATGTCATCTTCGATACGAACCCCGTATTTACCTTCAATATAAATGCCTGGTTCATCAGTCAAGACCATACCCAGATTTTGATAACTTCTGTAGAAGTTTGACTGAAGTATGGTTCTTCGTGGATATCAAGTCCCGATACCGTGCCCGATACCGTGTGTAAAGTATTGTCCATAGCCTGCTTCCACAATAATATCACGAGGAATTTTTATCAAAAGTCACGGAAACCTAAAGCCATCCTTAGCTTGGTCAATCAACGCTTGGTTAGCCTTTAAAAACAGTGTTGTAGATTTCTGCTTGTTCGTCGCTGACATGGCCTAGGTAGATGGTGCGAGTCATATCACTCACATAATGCTCGTAAAGGCATCCAAAGTCCATAGTGATAGCTTCGCCTAGTTCTACTGGCTTGTGCATTGGGTGAGCATGGGGTTTAGAAGAGTTGATGCCACTCGCTAAGATTGTGTCAAAAGACAAACCTGCCGCTCCCAGCTCACGCATACGGAAATCAAGGAAGTTGGCAATTTCAATTTCAGTCTTACCTGGCTTGATAAAGTCAAGGGCATCGTGGAAAGCTTGATCAGAGATAGAACAAGCCTTACGAATAGTCGCAATCTCTGTTTCATCCTTAATCATGCGAAGCGCTTCAACAAACTGTGTCTGAGGAATTAATTCCAAACCTTCAAAAGCGGCTTGCATGCGGTGGTAATAAGAAACCGAGATTTCATCTTCAAACCCGATACGAGAAAGGCCCATATCTTTAGCAATTTTTGCGATAGTAGCCAACTCGTCACGCTCTGCAAAAATCTCAAAACCAGTAACTTCTTGCTTAGCAGCGATGATATAGCGGGCATCCGTCACTAAAATTTGACGGTCACGACTGATAAAGACCGTACCATTTGAACCCCAAAATCCTGTCAAATAGTAGACATTCTTAAGGTTATTGATAATGATTCCATCTAGTTCTTTTTCTTGCATTTTATCGAGAAATGCTTGCACACGTTTATTCATGATGTATCTTTCCTTTCAAATACTGTCCTGTATAGCTAGCTTCATTAGCAGCTACTTCCTCTGGAGTTCCTGTTGCAATGATGGTACCACCACCAACACCGCCTTCTGGACCTAAATCGATGATATGGTCTGCTGTTTTAATGACATCTAGATTGTGCTCAATCACGAGAACTGTATTGCCATCATCTACAAAGCGAGACAAAACGGTAAGCAGACGAGCGATATCCTCGGTATGAAGACCAGTTGTCGGTTCATCTAGAATGTAGAAGGATTTACCGGTCGAGCGCTTATGGAGCTCACTAGCCAGCTTCATACGCTGCGCTTCTCCACCAGAAAGTGTCGTGGCTGGTTGTCCCAAGGTCACATAGCCTAGACCAACATCTTTGATAGTCTGGAGTTTGCGTTGAATTTTTGGAATGTGTTGGAAAAATTCTACCGCATCGTTAACGGTCATATCCAAGACTTGCGCGATGTTCTTTTTCCTTATAATGAACTTCCAGCGTTTCACTGTTGTAGCGGGTTCCATGACAGACTTCACAAGCCACGTAAACATCCGGCAAGAAGTGCATTTCAATCTTTGATAATCCCATCACCCGAGCAGGCCTCACAACGACCGCCCTTAACATTGAAACTGAAACGACCCTTTTTGTAACCTCGAATCTTGGCTTCATTTGTCTGAGCAAAGAGGTCCCTAATATCATCAAATACACCTGTATAGGTTGCGGGATTGGACCTTGGAGTTCGTCCAATAGGACTCTGGTCAATGTCAATCAAACGATCGACATGCTCAATCCCTGTAATGGTCTTTAAACTTACCAGGCTTGTCTGAATTGCGGTTAAGCTTTTGAGCGATAGCTTTTTTGAGGATGCTGTTAATGAGGGTCGACTTGCCTGAACCGGATACACCAGTCACAGCGATAAATTTTCCTAAGGGGAAGCGAGCAGTGACATTTTGTAGGTTATTTTCACGCGCCCCAGTCACCCTCGATAAAAGCGACCATTTCCAACACGGCGTTCTGTCGGCACTGGGATTGCACGTTTACCTGCCAAATACTGTCCTGTGATGGATTTACTGTTACGAGCTACCTGCTTAGGCGTACCTGCCGCAACAATCTCTCCACCAAAGACCCCTGCACCAGGGCCGACGTCTATCAGATAATCAGCCTCTCTCATGGTATCTTCATCGTGTTCTACCACGATAAGAGTATTTCCCAAATCACGCATCTTTTTCAAACTGGCAATTAGGCGGTCATTGTCCCTCTGGTGAAGACCGATAGACGGCTCATCTAAGATATAGAGGACTCCTGAGAGATTGGAACCAATTTGAGTTGCCAAGCGAATACGTTGGCTCTCTCCACCCGATAGGGTTCCTGCAGAACGAGAAAGGGTCAGATAGTTGAGACCGACATTATTGAGGAAGGTCAAGCGGTCTTTTATTTCCTTAAGAATCGGACGAGCAATAATGGCTTCATTTTTTGATAGGGTCAACTGATCAATAGCTTTCAAATGGTCTGCGATGGAGAGGTCAGAAATTTCTCCGATATGAGGTCCTTTCTCTCCTCCTACACGAACAGATAAGGCCTGGTCGTTAAGACGATAACCGTGACAAGTGCCACAAGTTAGCTCATTCATATAAAGACGCATCTGTGTGCGGGTGTAGTCGCTATTGGTTTCATGGTAGCGTCGTTTAATATTTCCTATAACACCTTCAAATGGAATATCGATATCACGAACTCCACCGAATTCATTTTCATAATGGAAATGGAACTCTTTTCCATCTGAACCATAGAAGATAAGATGTTTATCCGCCTCTGACAAATCCTCAAAAGGAGTATCCATGTCCACTCCGAAGGCTGTCATGGCTTGTTCTAGCATATTTGGATAATAGTTAGAAGAGATAGGATTCCAAGGCGCTAATGCTCCCTCACGAAGGGTCTTGCTAGCATCTGGTACGACTAAGTCCGTATCAACCTCTAGCTTGATCCCCAAACCATCACACTCGCTACAAGAACCAAACGGTGCATTGAAGGAGAAGAGACGAGGTTCTAGTTCTGGAACTGTAAAACCACAGACTGGGCAGGCATAATGTTCTGAAAAGAGCAACTCCGAATCATCCATAGTATCGATAACCACATAACCTTCTGCGATACGAAGGGCTGCTTCGATGGAATCAAAGAGACGACTACGGATACCTTCTTTGATAATGATACGGTCTACCACCACATCAATGTTGTGTTGCTTATTCTTTTCAAGTTCAGGAACTTCGGTCACATCATAGACAACCCCATCGACACGGACACGAACATAGCCATCCTTTTGAATTTTTTCAATCAGAGTCTTATGTTGCCCTTTTTTCTTACGGATAACAGGCGCTAGGATCTGCAAGCGTTGGCGTTCTGGCAATTCCAAAACCTTGTCTACAATCTGCTCTACAGACGAAGCCTTGATGGCTCCATGCCCATTGATACAGTAGGGTGTTCCTACACGAGCATAGAGGAGACGTAGGTAGTCGTTGATTTCCGTCGTAGTTCCTACAGTCGAACGTGGATTTTTACTAGTCGTTTTCTGGTCAATGGAAATGGCAGGACTAAGACCATCGATAGAGTCCACATCTGGTTTTTCCATATTGCCCAAAAACTGACGAGCGTAGGCTGATAGACTCTCTACATAGCGGCGTTGCCCTTCTGCATACAGGGTATCAAAGGCAAGACTCGACTTGCCCGAACCCGACAGCCCCGTCACCACAACTAGCTTGTCACGTGGAATTTCCACATCTATATTTTTTAAATTATGGGCGCGTGCCCCATGGATGACAATCTTATCTTGCATGTTACTTCTTTCTAGTCCATTGTTGCTTTCCATTATACCAAAAAAAGTGAAATTCTATTACCAAAAAAGCCGATTTTGTAGTATAATAGTACGGTGCTAAAAATCACTGAAACACGGATTAGATTAGGAAAGGATAGGGGATATGAAACAAGTCTTTCTCTCAACAACAACTGAATTTAAAGAGATCGATACACTCCAGCCGGGCACTTGGATCAATCTCGTCAATCCTACCCAGAGCGAATCGATGGAAATCGCTTCTGCTTTTGATATTGATATCGCTGACCTCCGTGCACCACTCGATGCCGAAGAAATGTCTCGTATTACCATTGAAGATGAATACACTCTGATCATCGTAGACGTTCCCATTACCGAGGAGAGAAATAACCGTACCTACTATGTGACCATTCCCTTGGGGATTATCATCACAGAGGAGGCTATCATTACCACTTGTTTGGAACCTCTACCACTTCTAGATGTCTTTATCAATCGGAGACTTCGGAATTTCTATACCTTTATGCGTTCGCGCTTTATCTTTCAAATCCTCTACCGCAACGCTGAAATTTATCTGACAGCCCTTCGTTCAATTGAACGTAAGAGTGAGCAAATCGAAACCCAACTTCACAAATCTACTCGAAATGAAGAATTGATTGAACTCATGGAGTTAGAAAAGACCATCGTCTACTTCAAGGCCTCTCTTAAGACAAACGAGCGCGTGATTAAAAAATTGACCAGCGCAACTAGCAATATTAAGAAATACCTTGAAGACGAAGACTTACTTGAAGATACCTTGATTGAAACGCAACAGGCCATCGAGATGGCGGATATCTATGGAAACGTCCTTCACTCTATGACAGAGACCTTTGCCTCTATCATTTCAAACAACCAGAACAATATCATGAAAACCTTGGCCCTCGTGACCATCGTTATGTCTATCCCGACTATGATTTTCTCAGCTTACGGAATGAACTTTAAGGACAATGAAATCCCTTTAAACGGAGAACCGCATGCTTTCTGGCTCATCGTCTTTATCGCCTTTGCTATGAGTGTTTCTCTCACTCTTTACCTCATCCATAAAAAATGGTTCTAAACAGGAGTTATTATGTCACAGATTGATTTAAAAGAATTAACAAAGAAAAACCAGGAATTTATCCATATTGCAACCCAACAATTTCTCAAGGACGGCAAAACCGATGCCGAAATCAAGGCTATCCTTGAAGAAGTCATTCCTCATATCCTTGAGGAGCAACCAAAAGGAGTGACAGCTCGTTCTATCTACGGAGCACCAACTCACTGGGCTCATAGCTTCAGCGAAAAAGAGCAATACGAACAAGAACATCCAAAGGAAAATGACGATCCAAAATTGATGATGTTGGATTCAGCCCTTTTCATCACAGGACTATTTGCAGTAGTTAGCGCCTTGATGAGCTTCTTCTCAAACCAACCTGTGGCCTACGGATTGGTAACACTTATCAGTGTAGGGGCCTTTGGTGGAGTTGCCTTTTACCTACTCTACCACTTCATCTACCGCTACTACGGACCAGATACTGACCGCAGCCAACGCCCTCCATTCTGGAAATCACTTTTGGTTATGCTAGTAACCATGTTTGCTTGGGTTCTCATCCTCTTCTTGAGTAACTTCATTCCACAAGCCATCAACATCAGCCTCCCTCCACTTGTTTTGTTGGTGATCGGTGGAGCACTGCTTGCCCTACGTTTCTACCTCAAAAAACGTTTCAACATTAAGAGCGCAAGTGCAGGACCAGCTAGATATTAAGATAAACAATAAAAGTAGTGTGTTTTACAGACAGACTACTTTTATTATGGCTCCAAAGCTTTTTTTATTCTCCAAAGAAAAGTAGCTACATTTTCTAAAAACGTTCTAATGTAAAGTCTTTCCTTAGAATCCCGAGGTTTTGTCCTTGAATCCAAGTTGTTTTTCTGTTATACTAATAAAGTAATAAGGAGAAATATATATGACTAAACAGAGAATTAATCAAGTTGTTGGTTCAATTGGTGCCTTTATCGGGATTATTGTATTTATAGCCTACATCCCCCAAATTTTTGCTAATTTACAAGGAAATAAAGCTCAACCATTCCAACCTTTATCAGCAGCAGTCTCTTGCTTAATCTGGGTTATTTACGGATGGACAAAAGAGCCTAAGAAAGATTGGATTCTAATCATTCCAAACTCAGCTGGGGTTATCCTTGGCGGACTGACTTTCCTTACTGCTCTATAAGAATACAACTACTATAAAAAGCAACCACATCGAGCGGTTGCTTTTTTACTACTTTCTTGATCTAAAAGCCTTCTTCTGGCTCTAATTCTTGTTGTTTCCCCTCTTCTTTTGTGATACAATAGCATCAATTTATTTCTAGGAGGATGAGATATGGTTTCTACTATTGGTATTGTTAGTTTGTCTAGTGGCATTATCGGAGAAGACTTTGTCAAACACGAAGTGGACTTGGGTATTCAACGTCTCAAGGGCCTCGGACTCAATCCTATCTTTTTACCCCATTCGCTAAAAGGCTTAGACTTTATCAAGGACCATACTGAAGCGCGTGCGGAGGATTTGATGCAGGCCTTTTCTGATGATAGCATCGACATGATCCTATGCGCCATCGGTGGAGACGATACCTATCGTTTATTACCCTATCTTTTTGAAAATGACCAACTAGAAAAAGTTATCAAACAAAAGATTTTTCTTGGCTTCTCAGATACAACCATGAACCATCTCATGTTGCATAAACTAGGAATCAAGACCTTTTATGGCCAATCCTTTTTAGCAGACATTTGTGAATTGGACAAGGAGATGTTGCCCTATAGCTTTCACTACTTTAAAGAATTGATTGAGACAGGAAAAATCTCAGAAATCCGCCCTAGCGACGTTTGGTATGAGGAACGGACTGACTTTAGTCCCAAGGCTCTGGGAACAGCTCGTGTCAGTCATGCAAATACCGGTTTTGACTTATTACAAGGAAATGCCCAGTTCGAGGGAGAAATTCTCGGAGGTTGCCTCGAATCTCTCTATGATATCTTTGACAACTCTCGATACGCAGACAGCACGGAGCTCTGCCAAAAGTACAAACTCTTCCCTGACTTATCCGACTGGGAAGGAAAGATTCTCTTACTAGAAACAAGCGAAGAAAAGCCTGAGCCGGAAAACTTCAAAAAAATGGTGCAGACTTTAAAGGAGACTGGAATATTCGAGGTCATCAGCGGACTCTTGGTCGGAAAACCTATGGATGAAACCTTCTATGACGACTATAAAGAGGCACTATTGGATATCATTGACAGCAATATCCCAATTGTCTATAATCTGAATATCGGCCACGCAACTCCAAGAGCTATTGTCCCCTTCGGAGTCCACGCCCATGTAGATGCAACGGAGCAAGTCATTCGCTTTGACTATAACAAATAAAGCTGGGAAGAATTTCTCAGCTTTTTTCTATACTCTCAGATGTTCTAGACATCTAACGTCACTTATTTCCACCCTTCCATTCACAATCATTCTCATGGTCATCAACTAGCCCTGCAGCCTGCAGATAGGACAAGACAGCGACTGGTCCAGTAAATTTGAAGCCTCGTTTTTTGAGATCCTTGGATATTTTCTCAGATAAAGTCGTCTTGGCAGGGGCTTGGGCATAATCAGGAACATCATTGACCATGGTTTTCCTATCTACAAAAGACCAGAGATAGGTGTCAAAAGAATTATACTCCTTTTGAACTTGTAAAAATGCTTGAGCGTTGGTGCGCGTCGCAAATATCTTAGCATGATTGCGGATGATAGCTGGATTATCCATCAAAGCTTCCAATTCTTCATCCGACATCTCTGCGACCGCTTGAATTTGGTAACCATGAAAAGCTTGACGGAAGGCTTGGCGTTTATTAAGCACTGTTTCCCAAGAAAGACCAGCCTGATAGGTCTCCATGCAGAGCAACTCAAAAAGCGCTTGGTCATCATGGAGAGGTTGGCCCCACTCCTCATCGTGGTAGGCTACATATAGAGGGTTGTTCATTTTAACCCAGCCACAACGTTTTGGCATAGACTTCTCCTATTTCACCAACATCTTAAGGGCAGATTTGATGTAGTTTTCAGCGGTATCTGAAGTTCCTTCAAAGAATTTCTTGATTTTCTTAAGCTCAGTTGCCTTGTAACCCAAAGCCAACATGGCTTCCATAGCTTCTTCCAATTCTTGGTTGTCGTTGCTAGATGGAGCTGCAGTCTTAGCAGGAAGGTCATCGCCTGCCACAACAACTTTCCCTTCTAAGTCCAAGACCATCTGTTGGGCTGTTTTCTTCCCGATTTTAGGGAATTTAGTCAAGTAAGTGATATTCTTAGTCTCAATTGCTTGAACAAGCCCTGCATTGTCATCCGCTGCGATAATAGCAAGAGCAGAAACAGGGCCAATGCCCGACACCGAAATCAAGCTGAGAAAGAGTTTTTTCTCGTCCTCTGAGCGAAAGCCGTAAAGCAGGTGAGCATCTTCACGGATGACTTGATGCACATAGATTTGTGCTTCTTGGTTGACTTGCCCTGAGTAGGCATAAGGGTTAGCTACATGCAGAATGTAGCCGATACCGTTAGCTTCTAGGACGATGTATTTAGCAGTAATTTTGGTAATAATACCCTTTAGATATTCGTACATAATTTTCCCTTCAATTTATACTCAATGAAAATCAAATCTAAACTAGGAAGCTAACCTTAGGCATAACTTGAGTTAGGCAAGGTAAGGCTGACGCAGTTTAGAGAGATTTTCGAAGAGTATTAGTATTTTCCTAGCTCTCGGAGGCTCGTATGATTTTCCTGAATGCGACGGAACATCTTTTCCATGTCCGACTTGGTAAAGTGAACCAAAACAGGACGTCCGTGTGGACAGTTATAGGGGTTGTCACATTGAGAGAGCTGATAGAGGAGTTGTCTAGCCGAGTGGTCATCAATACGATGGTTGGCCTTGATGGACCGCTTGCAGGACATCATAATGGCTAGCTCTGCTCTGTATTTCTTGATTGAAACTTCCTTGGTCAAGAGGAGCATGTCACACATCTCATAGATCCCTGACTCGATTTCCTCCTCTGCCATCCAAATGGGATGTTCGCGCAGGATGAATTGATTCTCCCCGTACTCTGCTAAAAAGACGCCAACTTCCTCTAAGAGAGACATTCTTTCCTTGAGACGAAGGGCATCATCCGCAGGAAATTCAAAGATATAGGGCACTAGGAGTTGTTGCTGACTCTGGTCAACATTGCCAATACTTTCACGATACTCCTCGTATTTGACCCGTTCCTGAGCCGCGTGCTGATCTATGATGTAAAGCCCATCTCTACCTTGGGCAAAGAGATAAGTCCCGTGCATTTGCCCGAAAAATTCCAACTCTGGGAAGCTCGAAGATTCTTCCCGCTCCAACTTGTCATAAGCCTTATCCAAACTAGCCATATCTAACTCAGGATGATCCAGTTGGTCATAGCTGATAGGCTTTCTCTCTGCAAAATGCAGTTTAGCAGGCTTGGTCAGCTGGTCCAAGGTTTCCTTAGCAAACAGATTCAAATCCTGTTTCTCTTCAGTCAGGTTCACCTGATGGTCTGCCACCTCAGCTTGTTTCGGTCTGGTCGGTTCATTTTTTTCATAGTAAAGCGTATTTTCTCTCAGTGGCAAAGTCGTTTGCTCCACCTTTTCACGATTTCTAACCGCAGATTTGGCCAGATTTTCCAAGGCATCTGGAATCAAGGTCTGTTCCTTTAGACTCTTTGCGATAGCTTCTGAAACCAGTGCCATCAGCTCTCTTTCCTTAGAAATACGCACCTCTTGCTTGGTTGGGTGCACATTGACATCGGCTGAGATAAGGATCGATATGGATGTGAATAACAGCCAGTGGAAAAACGCCCCACCATGAGTTTGCTACCGTATCCATCTAAAAATGGCACGATTGAGCAGGAAGTTTTTGATATAACGACCATTGATAAAAAGACTGATATAGTTGCGATTAGCCCGCGTCAATTCAGGTAAGGAGACAAAGCCTGAAATTTCAAAATCTAGGTCAGTATTCTCAATTTCAACCATCTTTTTGGCACTCGCTAAACCATAAATACCAGCAATGGCTTGACGCAGTTGACCCGTACCAGCTGTTCGTGTCATTTCCTTGCCATCACTAATCAAACTAAAGGAAATCTCAGGATGGGCTAGCCCCAGACGATTGACAATATCAATGATATGAGACAACTCTGCCTGCTGGCTCTTCATATACTTGAGACGAGCCGGTGTATTGAAAAAGAGGTCTTCCACACAAACCTTAGTCCCCACAGGACTGGTCGCTGGAATGATTTCCTCAACTTGACCCCCACGAGCCACTAGCTTGGTCCCGTGACTGGCACCGTCCACCGCTGTCAACAAAGTCAAAACACTGACAGATGCGATAGAGGGCAGGGCTTCACCACGAAAACCGAGAGTCCGAATCCGAAAAAGATCCGCTTGATTCTTAATCTTACTGGTCGCATGACGGCGGAGAGCCAGCTCGACTTCATCATGGGCAATCCCGTGACCATTATCTGTGATTTGGATTTTCTTAAGCCCAGCTTCCTCAATCTCAACGATAATCTGGCTAGAGCCAGCATCAATGGCATTTTCAACCAACTCTTTAACTACACTGGCAGGGCGTTCGATAACTTCTCCTGCTGCAATCTGGTTGGCCAAGACTTCTGGCAATTCAATAATATGAGACATCTTTCAGCCCCTTTCTCAACTGTTTTTATCTATTTCTCTGAAAATAAGCTAGTGCTATTATACCATATTTCACTCGTTTCCAAAAAAGTCCGAGTAGCAACTTTCTTCCCGAATTTACTAGGTTATTTGCCAAGTTTGTGGTACAATAGGTAGAAACAATATTTTAAAAAGGAGAAAAGACACATGCACATTTTTGATGAGCTAAAAGAGCGTGGTTTGATTTTTCAAACGACTGATGAAGAAGCTTTGCGTAAAGCCCTAGAAGAAGGTCAAGTTTCTTATTATACTGGCTACGATCCAACTGCTGACAGCCTTCACCTAGGTCACCTTGTCGCAATCTTGACAAGTCGTCGCTTTGCAGTTAGCAGGGTCACAAACCATATGCGCTCGTTGGCGGTGCTACAGGTCTCATCGGAGATCCGTCCTTCAAAGATGCTGAGCGTAGTCTTCAAACAAAAAGACACAGTAAATGGCTGGGTCAAGTCTATCCAAGGACAACTTTCTCGCTTTCTTGACTTTGAAAATGGTGAAAATAAAGCTGTCATGGTCAACAACTACGACTGGTTTGGCAGTATCAGCTTCATTGACTTCCTCCGTGATATCGGAAAATACTTCACTGTCAACTACATGATGAGCAAGGAGTCTGTGAAGAAACGGATCGAAACAGGGATTTCTTACACTGAGTTTGCCTATCAAATCATGCAAGGGTACGACTTCTTTCGTTCTTAACCAAGAGCACAATGTTACTCTTCAAATCGGTGGTTCTGACCAATGGGGAAACATGACAGCTGGTACTGAGTTGCTTCGTCGTAAGGCAGACAAAGACTGGTCATGTAATTACTGTTCCACTGATTACAGATGCAACTGGTAAGAAATTTGGTAAATCAGAAGGAAACGCTGTTTGGCTCAACCCTGAAAAGACTTCTCCATACGAAATGTACCAATTCTGGATGAACGTCATGGATGCTGACGCTGTTCGCTTCTTGAAAGATCTTTTACCTTTCTTGTCATTAGACGAGATTGAAGACATCCGTAAACAATTCGAAGCAGCACCACACGAACGCTTGGCTCAAAAAGTCCTCGCTCGTGAAGTCGTGACTCTTGTCCACGGAGAAGAAGCTTACAAAGAAGCCCTTAACATCACTGAACAACTCTTTGCAGGAAATATCAAAAACCTTTCTGTCAAAGAACTTAAACAAGGACTTCGTGGTGTGCCAAACTACCAAGTACAAGCAGACGAAAATCACAACATCGTAGAACTTCTCGTATCTTCTGGTGTGGTTAACTCAAAACGCCAAGCCCGCGAAGATGTTCAAAATGGAGCTATCTACGTCAACGGCGAACGCATCCAAGACCTTGACTATGTCTTGAGTGACGCAGACAAATTAGAGAATGAACTCACTGTTATCCGTCGTGGTAAGAAGAAATACTTCGTGCTAACATACTAAAAAAGCAGACTGGAGGCATTTGCCATCCAGTCCTTTTTTTGCTAGACTAAAACTATGAATACAAACCTCAAACCCAAACTCCAGCGCTTTGCTTCTGCGACTGCCTTTTGCCTGCCCCTATCTGCCAAGAAAATCTGACCTTGGTAGAGTCTAGTCTCAAGTGTGATCATCGCCATTCTTTTGACCTGGCAAAATTCGGTTATGTCAATCTAGCTCCACAAATCAAGCAATCTGCCAACTACGACAAGGAAAACTTTCAAAAATCGCCAGCAAATCCTAGAAAGCTGGCTTTTTATCAGGCTATCTTAGAAAGGCATCTCGGACTTACTAGCAACTAAATCCATCCGCAAAAAAACTAGTCTTGGATATCGGTTGTGGCGAAGGCTTCTACTCTCGCAAACTCCAAGAAAGTCACTCTGATAAAAACCTTTCTATGCCTTTGACATCTCGAAAGACTCGATCCAGATTGCTGCCAAAAGCGAACCCAACTGGGCAGTCAATTGGTTTGTTGGCGACCTGGCTCGTCTTCCTATAAAAGACGCTAGTATGGATATCCTACTTGATATCTTCTCACCTGCCAACTACGGTGAATTTCGCCGTGTCTTATCCAAGGACGGCATCTTAATCAAGGTTATTCCTACTGAAAACCATCTCAAGGAAATCCGCCAAATGGTACAGGAACAACTGACAAAGAAAGATTATTCTAACCAAGATATCAAAGAACATTTTCAAGAACATTTCAGCATCCAATCTAGTCAAATCGCTTCCCTGACCAAGCCCATTACAGCAGAACAACGCCAAGCCTTACTCAGCATGACTCCCCTCCTCTTTCACGTAGATCAAAGCAAGATTGACTGGAGTCAATTAACGAAGATTACCATCGAAGCAGAGATTCTGGTTGGGAAAGCACTATAAACTAGTCTAAATACAAAAAAACGCATCTATTTAAGATGCGTTTTTGTTTTATAATCTGTTACAAAGAATCTTAGTTCAAGTGCCAGATATCTTCATTATACTGAGCGATTGTACGGTCAGATGAGAAGAATCCTGCTTTCGCAATGTTGACGATGACTTTATCCAACCATACATCACGGTCTTCGTAGTCAGAAAGCATTTGCTCTTTAACTTTGATGTAGTCTTCCAAGTCAAGAAGAGTCATGAACCAGTCTTTGTTGATCAATTCATTGTAAAGACGTTCCAAGCGTTCTTTCTTACCAACTGCAAGAACAGCGTCGCTCACGATAAAGTCAACCAATGGTTTAATCGCTTTACGAGCGTAGAACTCGCTTGATTTGTAAGCTGATTTTGCGTAAAGGTCGATAACAGTTTCTGAATCTTCACCAAAGATGTAGATGTTTTCGTCTCCAACCAACTCAGCGATTTCCACGTTAGCCCCGTCCATAGTACCAAGAGTCAAAGCTCCGTTCAACATGAATTTCATGTTACCAGTACCTGAAGCTTCTTTAGAAGCAAGTGAGATTTGTTCTGAGATGTCGCATGCTGGGATAAGGAAGCTTGCTGCAGTAACGTTGTAGTTTTCAACCATTACCACTTGCAAGTGTGGAGCTACTGCTGGGTCGTTAGCAATCACTTCTGACAAGCAAAGGATCAAGTGGATGATGTCTTGAGCGATTGTGTAGGCAGGAGCTGCTTTACCACCAAAGAATACTGTGATTGGACGAGCAGGGATGTTACCAGCCTTGATGTCCAAGTATTTGTGAATCACATACAAAGCGTTCATTTGTTGACGTTTGTACTCGTGAAGACGTTTGATTTGGATATCAAAGATTGAGTTAGTATTGATTTCCACACCTTGGTGTTCTTTCAAGTGACGAGCCAACTTACGTTTGTTGTGAGCTTTGATGCTTTCCAATTTTTCTTTGACAGCAGCCTTGTCTTCGTATGAAAGAAGGTCTTCCAATTTAGAAGCTTCATGGTGCCATTCGCGTCCAAGGATCTCATCCAAGTAGTGAGACAAGCTTGGGTTAGCATGCATGAGCCAACGACGGAAAGTGATACCGTTTGTTTTGTTGTTGAATTTTTCTGGGTAAAGATCGTAGAAGGCTTTCAACTCAGAGTTCTTCAAAATTTCTGTGTGAAGAGCGGCAACCCGTTTTACGCTGTATCCGTAGTGGATATCCATGTGAGCCATGTGTACGATCAGTTTTTCATCAATGATTTGAACAGCTGGATCTTTGTATTCAGCTTTAACACGACGGTCCAATTCTTTGATGATTGGTACCAAGTGAGGAACCACTTCTTCCAAGAATTCAAGAGGCCATTTTTCAAGGGCTTCAGCAAGGATTGTGTGGTTTGTGTAGGCAGTCATGCTACGAACGATAGAGATTGCTTCATCAAGTTCGATACCACGTTCAGTCAAAAGACGGATCAATTCAGGAATCACCATTGATGGGTGAGTATCGTTGATTTGTACAACTGCGTAGTCAGCAAGGTCGTGCAGGTTGCTTCCTTTTTCGATTGCTTCATCGATGATCAATTGAGCACCGTTTGAAACCATGAAGTATTGTTGGAAGATACGGGCAATTCACCTTGTTTGTCGCTATCGTCTGGGTAAAGGAAAAGAGTCAAGTTGCAGAGCGATATCTGTCTTGTCAAAGTTGATGCCATCTTTCAATGATAGATGAATCAACTGAATCAAGTCAAACAAACGCAAGCGGTTTTTGGTAGCTGTTTTGTAACCAGGTCACATCGATATCGTAAAGAGTAGATGTCAATGTAGAAGTGTGCAAATGGTACTTGGTAGCTACGGCTTGAGCGAACCAACCAGTTTTGGTCAGTCAACCAAGCGTTAGGAATTGTTTCTTGTTGGTTGTTTTTAAGAACTTGTTGGAAAAGACCAAAGTGGTAGTTCAAACCAACACCGTCACCGTTCAAACCAAGTGTAGCGATTGAGTCGATAAAGCAGGCTGCCAAACGTCCCAAACCACCATTACCAAGTGATGGTTCCAATTCTACTTCTTCGATTTCGATCAACTCTTTACCTGCGTCAGCAAGTTCTTTTTTAACTTCGTCATAAAGACCAAGGTTAATCAAGTTGTTAGACAAGAGTTTACCAATCAAGAACTCAGCTGAGATATAGTAAACTTTTTTCTTACCAGTGTTGACTGGTTTTTGACTGCTAGCAATTTTGCTGTAGTTAAGAAGAGCAAGGTAAAGCTCTTCGTTACTACATTCTGCGATAGATTTATTGTAACGATTTTGTACAAATTCTTTTTAATGGTAACATTTTTTGTGTCTCCTGATAATGTCTTATTTCTTTAATTCGACCAAATTTTCATTGATTCGGCGATAAATTGTAGTCAAGTCAAGCAAAGTTTCTTCGACAGCAGGAGTCAATTGATCCTCTGTCATACGCCATGACCAGTTTCCACCAAGAGTAGATGGGAAGTTCATACGAGCTGAACCATCCAACTCTAGCAAATCTTGCATAGTAGCGATAGTCATAAAGCTTACATGAGGAAGGCTGTGCTAGAGCATAGCATGTACTGCTGTTTCATATTCATGCGGTTTGTAGCTAACGTGCCATGTACTCACAGAGTTGGATCATCAGTTCATCTGCGGTACCAACCAAGAACAGTGTTGTTATCGTGTGTTCCTGTGTACATAACTGAGGTTGGCTGGTGCCAAGTGTGGGCTGTCGATACTTTCGTAGCTCTGGGTTGAAGGCAAATTGAAGGACTTTCATTCTGGGAATCCAGTGCGTTCACGTAGTTCAATAACTTCGTCGAGTCATGAATCCAAGGTCTTCTGCGATGATGTTCAAGCTGCCGAGTTCCTCTTTTAACCGCTGCAAAGAGTTTGTAGTCAGGTCCTTTTTCACCCATTTACCAGGTGCCGCTGTTTCAGAACCAGCAGGAATTTCCCAGTAAGACTCAAATCCACGGGAAGTGGTCGATACGAACGATATCGTAGATTTTGAAGCTTTCACGCAAGCGTTCAATCCACCATTTGTAGCTCATCTTTGTCCTAGCTTCCCAGTCATAGATTAGGTTACCCCAAAAGCTGACCAGTAGCAGAGAATTCATCTGGTGGGCATCCCTGCGATGCAAAGTCGCTTTCCATTTGTCATCTGTTTTAGAGATGTGGATTTGCCCACATGTCGCTTGGATCTTCCGCTACATAGATAGGCATATCTCGACAATCTCGATGTGGTTTTTCGTTAGCGTATGCTTTCAATTTCAACCATTGTTGGAAGAAAAGGTATTGGGTTACGCGGTGATAAAACAAGCTTGTCAGCTAATTTCTCACGGTAGCTTTCAAGAGTTGAAGCTTTACGAGCATCGAGCATCTGCATCTGGCCATTCTGTCCAAGCAAGATTATCAAAAATGCTCCTTGATAGCCATGTACTCTGCAAATAATTCAAGCCATGATTGATTTTCTTGAGCAAATTTTTCGAAGTCTTTGACATCTCCTACTTCAAGGAAACGTTTGACAGCTTTCTCTAGAAGTGGACGACGTGCATAGTAGATTTTAGCGTAGTCAACTTCAGTTGGGTTGCTACCAAAGTCACACCTTCAAGATCACTTGCTTCCAACAAACCTTGCTCCACCCAAAATATCAAGGTCGATAAAAGTGAGTGTTTCCAGCAAAAGGCTGAGAATGATTGGTATGGAGAATCTCCGTAGCTAGTTGTTCCTAAAGGAAGGATTGCCAGTAGCGTTGCTTTGCATACGAACCAAGAAGTCAACGAAATCATAGGCGCTTTGACCAAATGATCCGATTCCGTATGCTCCTGGAAGTGATGAGATGTGCATCAACACACCGCTTTGACGTTTTTCATAATAGCACCTCAAGTGTTTATATTATTGAAGTATTTCAATTTTTGCGCAAACGTTTGCGCTAACTCAAATATAACCCATTTCTAAAAATGAAATGCAAGCGTTTGTAAAAAACTTTCTCTACTTTTTTATTTTTGAGATAAAATTCCCTATATCTTACACTCCCTTTGATGATTTTAGTCATTCTATTTGATGCAATCGTTTCCTTCGATTATTTTTAGAATAAAATTTATGAAATCTATTTTCTACTATTATATAGCAGTTTTCGTTTGCAATTAGTATTACAAGCTTTTTAAAAATTTTTTCACTGCTTGCAACGTTTTCTGTTTGTGCTATACTAAGGTCATAAGGGAAAACGTTTGCGTTCCCTAGACTATAAAAATTTGTTATTCTTTAGGAGGAATACACTATGTCAACTAAATTCATGAAGAGCGCTGCTGTACTTGGAACTGCTACTCTTGCTAGCTTGCTTTTGGTAGCTTGCGGAAGCAAAACTGCTGATAAAGCAGCTGATTCATCTGCATCAGGAAGCAAAGAAATCACTTTCTACGTTGAAGATCAATATAAAGCTTACGCTGAGAAAGTTGCTGCTGCTTATGAAAAAGAATCAGGAACAAAAGTTAACATCAAATCTGGTGACCAACTTGGTGGACTTGACAAACTTTCACTGACAACCAATCAGGTCAAGCGCTGACGTTATGATGGCTCCATACGACCGTGTAGGTAGCCTTGGTACTGACGGACAACTTTCAGAAGTTAAACTAAGCGACGGTGCTAAAACAGATGATACTACTAAATCTCTTGTAACAGCTGCTGACGGTAAAGTTTACGGCGCTCCAGCCGTTATCGAGTCACTTGTTATGTACTATAACAAAGACTTGCTCAAAGAAGCTCCAAAAACATTTGCTGACTTAGAAAACCTTGCTAAAGATAGCAAATACGCTTTCGCTGGTGAAGATGGCAAAACTACTGCCACTACTGACTGGACTAACTTCTACTACGCATACGGACTCCTTGCTGGTAACGGTAGCTTATGTATTTCGGTCACAATGGTGAAAGATCCTAAAAGATATCGGTCTTGCTAACGATGGTGCTATCATAGGAATCGAATACGCTAAAACTTGGTACGAAAAATGGCCTAAAGGTATGCAAGATACTGAGAGGTGCTGGAAAGCTTGATCAAACTCAATTCCAAGAAGGTAAAACAGCTACTATCATCGATGGTCGCATGGAAAGCTCAAAGCATTCAAAGATGCTAAAAGTAAACTACGGTATTTGCAACTATCCCAACTCTTCCAAACGGTAAAAACTACGCAGCCTTTGGTGGTGGTAAAGCTTGGATCATCCCATCAAGCACTAAGAACCTTGAAGGCGCTCAAAAATTTGTAGACTTCCTTGTTTCAACTGAACAACAAAAAGCATTCTACGATGCAACTAACGAAATCCCAGCTAACACTGAAGCTCGTTCTTACGCTGAAGGTAAAAACGATGAGTTGACTACAGCTGTTATCGAGCAGTTCAAGAACGCACAACCAATGCCAAACATCTCTCAAATGTCAACAGTTTGGGATCCCAGCTAAAACAATGCTCTTTGACGCTGTAAGTGGTAAGAAAGATGCTAAAACAGCTGCTAATGATGCTGTAACATTGATCAAAGAAACAATCCAACAAAAATTTGGTAACTAATTGATTGATTCAAGGGAGATAATTTAAACATCTCCCTTGATTTTTAGATATATTGACAATGTTTTCAGCAATTTTGCTGATTAGCATCGAGCTCAATGCTCGTATCTTATGAAAGGAGCACTCATGGAACAACAACCAAAAAAAGCAGCCTTGCTTTCATTGATTCCTGGGTTGGGACAAATCTACAACAAACAAAAAGCTAAAGGTTTTATCTTCCTTGCTGTAACAGTGGCTTTTGTCCTCTATTTTATAGTACTTGCAGCACCTGAATTGAGCAACTTAATCACGCTTGGTGAAAAACCTGGCCGTGACAACTCTCTCTTCATGTTGATTCGTGGTGCATTCCACTCTATTTTTGTAATTGTTTATCTAGCCTTTTATATTCTCAATATTAAAGACGCTCACACTATTGCAAAACGTATCAATAATGGCATCCCTGTCCCATTGACACTTAAGGATATGATTAAAGGTATCTATGAAAATGGATTCCCTTACTTGCTTATCATTCCATCTTACGTTGCCATGACATTTGCCATCATCTTCCCGGTTATTGTAACCTTGATGATTGCCTTTACTAACTACGATTTCCAACACTTACCACCAAATAAATTATTGGATTGGGTTGGATTGACTAACTTTACAAATATCTGGAGCTTGAGTACCTTCCGTTCAGCCTTCGGTTCTGTTCTTTCTTGGACTATTATCTGGGCTTTATCTGCATCTACTTTGCAAATCGTACTCGGTATCTTTACAGCTATTATTGCTAACCAACCATTCATCAAGGGTAAACGTATCTTTGGTGTTATCTTCCTTCTACCTTGGGCGGTTCCAGCCTTCATCACTATCTTGACATTCTCAAACATGTTTCAACGATAGTGTTGGTGCTATCAATACTCAAGATTTGTCCCACTCTTTGCTAAAGTTCTTCCTTTCTTAGATGGCGCTCTTGTCCTTGGAAACAAACCCTACTTGGACTAAAATTGCCTTGATTATGATGCAAGGATGGCTTGGTTTCCCTTATATCTACGTCCTGACTCTCGGTATCCTGCAGTCTATTCCAAATGACTTGTATGAGCAGCTTATATCGACAGTGCAAACGCTTGGCAAAAATTCCGTAACATCACTTTCCCCAATGATTTTTGGCTGTTGCGGCGCCTACTTTGATCAGCCAATACACCTTCAACTTCAACAACTTCTCTATCATGTACCTCTTCAATGGTGGTGGTCCTGGTAGTGTCGGTGGTGGAGCTGGTTCAACTCGATATCTTGATCTCATGGATCTACCGTTTGACAACTGGTACAGCTCCTCAATACTCTATGGCAGCTGCCGTTACCTTGATTATTTCAATCATCGTCATCTCTATTTCTATGATTGCATTCAAGAAACTACACGCATTTGATATGGAGGACGTCTAAGATGAATAACTCAGTCAGAAATCAAACGTAGACTGTCTCAAAGCCCTTACTTATCTTTACTTAATTGGACTTTTCAATCGTTAGTATCTATCCTCTTTTAATCACGATTATGTCAGCCTTTAAGGCCGGTAACGTTGTGGCCTTCAAACTCGACAGCAATGTCAATTTCAGTCTTGATAACTTCAAAGGGCTCTTTACAGAAACCTTGTACGGCACATGGTACCTCAACACTTTGATTATCGCTTTGATCACTATGGTTGTTCAGACCAAGTATTATCGTACTTGCTGGTTATGCCTATAGCCGTTACAACTTCTTGGCTCGTAAACAAAGTTTGGTCTTCTTCTTGATTATCCAAATGGTGCCAACAATGGCTGCTTTTGACTGCCTTCTTCGTTATGGCCCTCATGTTGAATGCCCTTAACCATAGCTGGTTCCTCATCTTCCTCTACGTTGGTGGAGGTATCCCTATGAATGCTTGGTTGATGAAAGGTTACTTTGACACCGTGCCAATGTCTCTTGATGAGTCTGCAAAACTTGATGGTGCAGGACATTTCCGCCGCTTCTGGCAAATCGTTCTCCCTCTTGTTCGCCCAATGGTTTGCTGTACAAGCACTCTGGGCCTTCATGGGACCTTTCGGAGACTATATCCTCTCTAGTTTCTTGCTTCGTGAAAAAGAATACTTTACAGTTGCCGTTGGTCTACAAACCTTCGTTAGCAATGCGAAGAACTTGAAGATCGCCTACTTCTCAGCAGGTGCTATCCTCATCGCTCTTCCAATCTGTACACTTTTCTTCTTCTTGCAAAAGAACTTCGTTTCAGGACTTACAAGCGGTGGCGACAAGGGGTAATATACCCTCGCCACCCTTTTTCATTTTTGACCTTGTACATCGATTGTCTGGTGAGAAACAAGAGCTTGCTGAGATTACCTTGTTAGTTAGTGGACGAATCATAACAAACATTCACTTTTATCAAGGATCCTACTATCCCCGCTTGAAATAAAAAACATTTCTCTATATAATACTCGTATAGAAAAATGCCTATAGAAAGAGATTTATGTTACCATATCCATTTTCTTATTTTAATAGTATTTGGGGATTTCGTAAGCCCCTATCTCATCGTTTTGGTCTAAACTGGTTTCAACTGATTTTTACCAGTATTTTCTTGATTAGCTTATCCATGGTGCCTATTGCTATCCAGAACAGTTCTCAGAAACCTATCCTTTAGAGACGTTCATCGATGATGTCTATGCTCCATTGACGGACGAAGTCGTTCAGGATCTAGCTACCAATGCTCAGATTGTAGATGGTAAACTAAGCTATACTGGTTCGACTCCTCATCAAGCTTCTGTACAAATCGGGGCTACTGCTAGTTCAAGTTTCCCTGAGAATTGCTTCTTAGCTTTTGAGACCTGAGCAACTCGTCATCAGTAAAGCAAGGAAAAGAGCTAACCAGCATTCGCTATCACGCTATCACAACGGATAGTTTCCAAAAGCAAGGAAAAGCTTGACTCAGGCTATTTCAAAAGACTGGTATCAACAGAATCGTGTCTACATCAGCCTCTTCCTGGTCTTAGGTGCTAGTTTCCTCTTTGGACTTAATTTTTTCATTGTAGCTCTAGGTGCTAGCCTTCTGCTCTACTTCACGAAAAAATCTCGTCTCTTCTCATTTAAGACCTATAAAAGAGTGCTACCATTTTATTTTTGAACTGTTTAGGATTACCAACTTTGCTACCCTGATTCTAGGTCTTTTTGGGGCAGAATATGGCAACTTTGATTACTGTTCAAAAACATTTTATTTGTTCTATATCTGGTCACTATCTTTTATAAGACTCATTATCGTGATCCAGACTACAAAAAGTAGGAGATTATTATGCCTGTTACGATTAAAGATGTGGCCAAGGCTGCTGGTGTTTCACCTTCAACCGTAACCCGTGTTATTCAAAACAAATCAACGATTAGTGACGAAACAAAAAAACGAGTTCGAAAGGCAATGAAAGAACTTAATTATCATCCTAATCTAAATGCTCGAAAGTCTTGTTAGCAGTTATACGCAAGTTATTGGCTTAGTCCTTCCGGATGATTCAGACGTTTTTCTACAAAACCCTTTCTTCCCTTCTGTTCTTAGAGGGATTGCACAGGTTGCCTCGGAAAATCACTATGCCATTCAGATTGCGACTGGTAAAGATGAAAAAAAGAGCGTTTAAACGCCATTTCACAAAATGGTCTACGGAAAAAACGTGTGGATGGGCTTATCTTCTTGTATGCTCAAGAAAATGATCCCTTGGTACAACTGGTTGTCGAGGAGCAATTCCCCTTCCTCATTCTTGGAAAATCACTTTCCCCCTTCATACCGCTTGTTGATAATGATAACATCCAAGCCGGATTTGATGCGACCGAATATTTCATCAAAAAAGGTTGTAGTCGCATTGCTTTCATTGGTGGTACCAAGAAACTCTTCGTTACCCAGGACCGTCTGACAGGTTACGAGCAAGCTCTTCAAGAACACAATCTGCCTCTTGATAGTCACCGTACCTTCTTTGCAGACGAGTTTCTAGAAGAAAAAGGCTATAACTTTAGTAAACAACTCTTTAAACACGACCCTCAGACCGATGCTATTATTACAACAGATAGTCTCTTAGCTGAAGGTGTATGTAACTACCTCAACGAACACCAGCTTGATGTTCCGGTCCTCAGCTTTGATTCGGTCAATCCAAGATTGAATCTAGCTGCCTATGTTGATATCAATAGTCTTGCTCTTGGTCGAACTTCATTTGAAACCATTCTTCAAATCATTAACGATGTCAAAGAGAATCGTCAAATCTGCTATCGTCAGGTGATTGCACACGAAATCGTTGAAAAAAATAAAAAACCAACTCTCTATTTTGAGTTGGTTTTTGTATTCTATTTATCTGAACGACTAGTTTTCAACTTCGACAAAACGCCCAAGAATATGGACATTTTTCTGAGACAGATACAAAGGCTGTCGGATCAACTTGTTTCATGATGAGTTTAAAAATCATTAAACTCTGCGCAGTGATAACCGTTATCAAAAACTGCCTTACGCTCATGGTTATAGGGTCCCTTCCGCATCGTGAATCATGGTCGCACCACGGTGCAATTTATGATGGATTTTTTCAATGACTGCATCAGGATTGCTAGTGACGATCATAGCCTGCATGCGTTTTTGTTTGGTGAAAACTGCATCTGTTACACGGCTTGAGACAAAGATCGTAATCATGGAATAAAGGGCATATTTCCAACCAAAGGTCAAGCCTGCAATCAGCATGATTGTCCCGTTCACTAGGAAGGAGATACTTCCGACGTTACGCCCCGTCTTCTTACGAATAGTCAGACTGACAATATCTGTTCCACCACTGGAGATGTTATGGCGTAAAGCAAAGCCGATTCCCAGTCCCATGACGACTCCCCCAAAAAGAGCATTGATGATTGGATCCTCTGTCAAGACCACCACTGGCACAAACTGGATAAAGAGCGAGCTCATAGATACCGTGATAAAGGTGAAAATCGTAAACTTATGTCCAATTTGGTACCAGGCTAAAATCATCAGCGGGATATTGATAGCGTAAAATGCTACTGAAATTGGGAAATAAAAGCCAAACAAGTGATTACTAAGCGCAGAAATGATCTGAGCCAAACCTGTTGCTCCACTTGAATAAACATGTCCTGGTTGGAAGAAAAAATTGACAGCTACTGCTGATAGAAAACCATATACTAGAGAAGCTGAAATTTTTTCATCGTATTTTTCTCGGGAGATACTTTGCAAAACACGCAAAATCTTCACTCTGTGAGCAAAGCGGCGCAAATAATAGTGCCACTTTTTAGTTAGTTTCGTTTGTTTCATCTTGTTCTACTTGTAGATTGAGTTCCTCTAATTGTTTAAGAGCTACTGTTGATGGTGCTTGGGTCATTGGGTCAGTTGCTTTGTTGTTCTTAGGAAAAAGCAATCACTTCACGGATATTTTCTTCTCCAGCGAGCAACATTACAAAACGGTCAAGTCCGATAGCCAAGCCACCGTGTGGTGGGAATCCATAGTCCATGGCTTCCAAAAGGAATCCAAACTGGTCATTTGCTTCTTCTGTTGAGAATCCAAGGGCCTTGAACATGCGTTCTTGGAGTTCTTTTTGGTTGATACGAAGGCTACCACCGCCAAGCTCATAACCGTTCAAGACGATGTCGTAGGCAATAGCACGAACCTTAGCCAAATCACCTTCAAGCTCATGCGCAGTATCTGCTTGAGGAAGAGTAAATGGATGGTGGGCACTCATATAGCGACCTTCTTCTTCAGACCATTCAAACATTGGCCAGTCAACTACCCATAGGAAGTTAAATTTGTCGTTATCAATCAAGCCAAGCTCTTTGGCAATACGTCCACGAAAGGGCCCCAAGTGTTGCATTGCTACTTCAAGCGTATCAGCCACAAAGAGAACCAAGTCTTTATCTTCAAGACCAAGAGCTGCTGTCAAATCTCCTTGAACAGCTGTCAAGAATTTAGCAACAGGTCCGTTTAATTCACCGTCAACAACCTTGACCCACGCCAGACCTTTAGCCCCATACTGTTTGGCTACTTCTGTCATCTTATCGATATCTTTACGTGAGTAGTTATCTGCTGCGCCTTTGACGACGATGGCTTTAACGGCAGGTGCTTCTGAGAAGACTTTGAAATCAACACCCTTGACAACTTCTGTCAAGTCTTGAAGCAACATCTCAAAACGAGTATCAGGTTTATCAGAACCATAAAGAGCCATGGCATCATCGTACTTCATACGAGGGAATGGCAGTGTCACTTCGATGCCTTTTGTTTCCTTCATCACGCGCGCAATCAAACCTTCTGTGATGTCTTGAATTTCTTGTTCAGTAAGGAAAGAAGTTTCCAAGTCGACCTGAGTAAACTCTGGTTGGCGGTCTCCACGCAAGTCTTCATCACGGAAACATTTAACAATTTGGTAGTAACGGTCAAATCCAGCATTCATCAACAACTGTTTTGTGATCTGCGGACTTTGAGGAAGAGCGTAAAAATGCCCTTTATTGACACGAGATGGCACCAAATAGTCACGCGCCCCTTCTGGTGTTGACTTAGAAAGGAATGGTGTTTCCACATCGATAAATTCCAACTCATCCAAGTAGTTACGGATAGAATGCGTTACCTTGGCACGAAGCTTAAGGTTTTCCAACATTTCTGGACGACGAAGATCAAGGTAACGGTAACGTAGACGTGTATCATCGTTCGCTTCAATGCCATCCTTGATTTCGAATGGTGTTGTCTTGGCTGTATTAAGCACAGTAAGAGCCGTTACATTCAGTTCAACCGCTCCAGTCGCCAACTTGTCATTTGCTTGCTCACGTGCAGCAACCTGACCAGTCACCTCGATGACAAATTCACTACGAAGGCTTTCAGCTGTTGCCATCACCTCTGCTGATACTTTTTCAGGGTTGATGACCAACTGCATGATTCCTTCACGGTCACGAAGGTCGATAAAGATCAAACCACCCAAGTCACGACGACGAGCAACCCAGCCTTTCAAGGTAATTTCTTGTCCGATGTGCTCCTCACGAACACGACCAGCATACATACTACGTTTCATGTTTTCTCTCCTCTTTTATTCTGTTACTATTTTACCATAAAAGCGCAGGCTCTTCATGAAAATCATCAGAAAAGTTGAGAGAATCCTCTCATAAATGAAAAAATCCAGCAAAGTCATTCGCTGGATTTAGGTTTTCTTTATTTTTTACGCTTTTCAGAAATCTCTGCAGCCTTTTTAGGGAGAACAATCTCCGTTGCATAAGCCGTCGCAAATCTCATAATCCCTGCGATTGGTGCGAAGATAACTGCTAGATAGTTATAAAAGAAATCCCCTTTTAAAGCATAGGCAAGCACTCCAATGATAAAGAAGAGAACGACTGCCTGAATCACTGCTAATAATATCACTCGTTTCATGACTTCCTCCTGAGTCTATTATAGCATGACTATCATTAAAAATGCGATTAAATTATTCAAAGCATGTAGGGCTATACTATAAGCTAGACCACCTTTGCTGATATAAGCTAAGCCCAAGCTAAAGCCAAGTGAAGCATAAACTAGGAATTGTTGTGGAGTGCCAGGGGAAATGAACGAGAGCAAAAATGATACTACTTACAAGAAGAAAGAGAACTGTTTGCTTGACATTATCCTGTTGAGGGAAGACATAGCGGGCTAACATTCCTCTAAAGGTCAATTCTTCTGTCAGAGGCGCAAAGACCACTATCATAAAGAAAGAGAAAAGAGGTTGATTATGAGTCATTTGTTCTAACATCTGTTGATTGACTGATGGATCATTTGGTAAGAAATTTTGTGCTGCTATGACAAGAACCAATACCAAGGCAGGCAACCAGATGTATTTGTTAAGGGCTGTTTTTTCAATCGTAACGGTTCCTGTCTTATACCACTTGTAGGTAACGAAGGTGAAAATTCCTGCCAATAAGACATAAATTGGGACAGCAACATATTCAGGCGCACCCATTTTCATAGCCACTAAACCTACGCCCTGAATAAAACTATAGATCATAATAAATGATAAGAAAGTAAGGCTATACCAGCCAATGTTTTTAAGTGTTTTCATAATATTCTCCTATTTGAAATAACGTTTTGTTTTGCGCAATTGTGCCACATTCATGTACATATGGATGACAACTGCCACGAGTAGAGCCACCAACTGTACTTGTCCCAATACCACAGATAAAACTACTAAGACAACATAGATACCAGGAATGAGGAGCTGATTAACCTTGAACAAGATCAAGTAAGCTTCTTCCATCTCAGCCTGTTTTTCTCCCTCATCATAAGTGTCAAGGTAGTCCAAAACTTCCTTGGGAGTCGCCGTAATAGAAAGTTTGTAGTTACGAATCTTGCTGGTGATTTTGAGACAGTAAACACCCGACCAGATACCTACAACCAGCAAAAGTAAGGATGTTGCTGATAGACCTAAACCTCCCAAACCTAAAAGTAGACAGGATAGCATACAAATTTGGCAAACATTCCAAGCTACTGAAGCATAATCTAAAGAAACGATACGTGGCAAGGTAGTCTTGTTCGTTTTCTTCGTCCTCCTCTTCTCTTTGATAACTCTGATAGGCCTGATGGCTTTTTCTAGTGAAATAAAAAGTTAGAATCACCGTAAGCATCCCTAAACCAAGAAAGAATGATTTCAATGCAACGACTACTTGAGCTTGAGTGATACCTAAAGGATTAAGATCAAGGAAACCAGCAAATATTCCTAATAAAAGCACTTGCAAGAAAAATCTTCAGTGCAAAAATAATATGTTTCTTTTCCATCTCAACCTCTTTCTAAAACAAGCCAGACAACCATTGACCAAAGGCTTTCCCTGATTCAAAAATAGCTGTCAAACCTTCTGCTCCTAGTGATACCAAAATCAAACAAACAGCAAGTAAGAGAATAGCTTGATTTCTAGCTTTTTTTGCTCCATCTCCCAAGGGTTCATTCCCAAGCCAACCTGCTAGATAGGCATAGAGAGTTACTGTTATAATCCCGACCTCAGTCGAAGAGAGGAACAAGAAGACTGTCACCAAACGAAATGTTGGCTTGAATGTTAAAATAGTTTCCTAAACCTGCACAAACACCGGCAAGTTCTTTGTTCTCAGTATCGACTTGAAAACCTGCTAAAAACTCTTTCATAACTTTTCTCCTTTTACGAGTTCTTTAAACTTTATTTTTTTCTCTACCCATCTAAAGACTAATAGTAGCACTATATTATTCCAGAAGAGGTACTTGCCTTCTACGATGGTAAACCAACCAAATAGGCTTCCAATCATAGCCAAAAGATTTACGATAAACACAACTATAGATAGATAATAAATCACTTTATACTTGTTCATCACTCATCCTCCTCTAAGCGAAAGACTGACTCGACTGGCTCATGGAATATCTGAGCAATCTTCAGGGCAATGACGATGGATGGCGTGTACTCATCCCGCTCAAGCAAGCTGATGGTTTGCCTGGACACGCCAGCGAGTTTGGCCAGCTCTGTTTGATTCAGGCCATCGCGAGCCCGAAGCTCTTTTAGACGATAGCATGTCTTTTTTCTCCTTTGTTCTTTATCTTGATTTTATTGTAACACATCTTTTTATTTTTGACAAGTATTTTTGTCAAAAAGTTTAAGATTTTTGTCATTTTGCAAAATAAAAAGGTCAGGAATGGTATCCTGACCGTATATATAGTTGATAAAAGATTGCTTAGTCAGCTGATGGGCGTGTGACTTTGACTTTCAGCTGGTTTTTATCATCCTTTTTGTAATCTCTTCTGACAATATAAAGCGTTGTTAGACTGATGAGAGTCAATACAGCACCTGTAACCCTTCCTTTTTGTGAGAAGACAAATTCTACTTTGTGTTGTCCAGAAGTAATCGGGAATGAAATAAAGCTGTTCCATGCTTTTGTCACAGGGTACATCCTTGCATCTACTTTCACCTTCAACCCTCGCTATAAGGATGGGGTCATCATGTATTTACTGTCGTCAGTAATATATCACTGAGACCGACGATATGAGTATTCAGAATTTCTCAACTTGTAG